>Ga0315277_10000872_pt1 | contig 45712 bp, 50 predicted proteins | sample YL17G05_15_MG_FD_203695 | JGI IMG/M metagenome (GOLD analysis project Ga0315277, IMG submission 203695) | Sediment microbial communities from Yellowstone Lake, YNP, Wyoming, USA - YL17G05_15 | ecosystem: Environmental > Aquatic > Freshwater > Lake > Sediment | place: USA: Wyoming | collected... | reverse complement strand
AAACGCACCCCAGCCATCGCATCTACTGCACCAAGAGCGAGAAGCTGAAGGGAAAGAAGATAGTCCTCCTCAACACCGGCAGCATAGCCGCCGTCGCTGTGTGCTTTTCGGACAAGAGAAAGTTTACAGTGAAATTCGGGTAGCGCGCTGTGTCCAGTTTTATCATCCATCTGTTCTTGTGGAGACGAGGATTCTGGCCTATAAGATAAGCAAATATTGGGATGATCTCAGTATGATCCCGTGACCAATGACAGCGCTGACTTAGGCATCGCTGCTGACCTTCAGGGATAATCATGATAGTTGATGCAGCTGAAAAGCGCATCATTTTCAACCTCAGCTGGCAGGATGAGGGAGACCTATGGATTTGACTTTTTTGACGGTTTCACAAGGTATTACGGTTAGTCCTAGATGGTTTCCCCCGAAAATGATATAACTTCCGACACTATGATGCATGGAGTATGATTGTGGCGAATCTTGAGAATTGGGAGGATGCGATCGACCAATATGTCAAAGCAATCGGAGCTAATCTTGAAAGGGGCAACTATACGGAGCATACTCATCGACCCGCTCTTAAGCAATTGCTGGAGACTGTCTGTCCTATAGTTGTTGCTACGAACGAGCCAAAACGCATCGAATGCGGGGCACCGGATTTTATCGTCACCCACGGGAATTCGCCGTGGGGTTACATCGAGGCAAAGGACGTCGATGTATCACTTGATGAGGCACTTAAATCGGAACAGCTGAAGCGGTATCTTGGGTCGTTGTCCAATCTCATACTCACCGATTATCTCGAATTCCGTTGGTACGTGAATGGAATCTTGAGGGAGCCGATCGTCCGCATAGCCATCCCAACTGAAAGGACGAAACTGCAGGTCGATGTAAAGGCGAGCAGCGGTTTGAAGAATCTCCTACTGGGATTCCTCAATGCCAATGTAAGGACTGTCAAGAATTCTGTGGAACTTGCTAAGCTGTTGGCCTCGCTTGCGAAGACTCTACGAGCAGCCATTGTGAGCGCATACGCCGTTGAGGAAGAAAACGAAGTACTGCATGCTCAGCTCAAATCGATTCAGGACGTACTCATTCCTGATATTGCCGTCCGTCAGTTCGCAGATATGTACGCGCAGACGATCACCTATGGCCTTTTTGCTTCAAGATGCTATTGTTTAAATGCTGATGACTTCTCGCGCGAAAAAGCATCTTACTTCGTTCCGAAGACAAATCCGTTTCTGCGCAAGTTCTTCAGCGAATTAACTGGTCCTGACTTAGACACGCGATATGCCTGGGTCGTGGACGATATCGTCGACCTTCTTTCTAAGAGCGATATGGAATCGATAATGAAAGACTTCGGGAAAACTAGTGGCAGAGATGATCCTGTCGTCCACTTCTATGAGACTTTTCTCTCATCCTACGACCCAGACCTCAGAGAGAAGTTAGGTGTTTTCTACACGCCAACTCCAGTCGTGGCGTATATTGTTCGCTCAGTGGATGAGATTCTTAAAAAGGAATTCAAGTGTAACGACGGTCTCGCGGACTCAAGCATACTAGTGCTCGACCCAGCATGCGGCACAGGGACCTTCCTCTATTCGCTTGTCGACCTTATCAGCACAAGGATGGTGGGCCAAGAGGGCTCTTGGAATGATTATGTGTCCCAGAAACTCTTGAGCCGAATGTTTGGTTTCGAGCTTCTGATGGCTCCATATGTCATATCCCACCTGAAACTAAGTCTCGAGTTGCAGAATTCGGGCTTCAAATTCAACACAGAACAAAGACTCGGCGTCTACCTGACAAACAGTCTGGAGGAGGGGCTCAAGAAATCAGAGGTGATATTCGCTAAATGGCTCAGCGACGAAGCGAATGCAGCCGCTGAGATAAAACGGGACAAGCCCATCATGATTGTCTTCGGGAATCCTCCGTACTCTGGCCATTCGGCAAACAAAGGAGCATGGATCAGAAAGTTAGTACACGACTACAGAATGCTTGATGGCAAAGACATCGGGGAGAAGCAAATCAAATGGCTTCAAGACGATTATGTCAAGTTCATACGTTTCGGTCAGTGGAGAATTGAACAGACGGGACAGGGGATTGTCGCATTCATAACGAATCACGCTTACCTCGACAACCCAACGTTCCGAGCAATGCGCAAGAATCTCTTGAACCACTTTGATTCAATTTACATTCTGAACCTCCATGGAAACATGAATAGGCGGAGAATCACTCCTCAAGGAGAAGCAGACGAGAACGTATTCGACATTCGTCAGGGTGTCTCAATCGTATTTATGATAAAGGCCCCTCAACCGGGTGATTCTGCGACGCTGCAATATGCAGAAAGATGGGGCAGCAGGGAATCGAAGTATTCATACCTGAGGTCGAATACCATCGGCACAACCGACTGGGAGAAGCTGAGTCCGAAAAAACCCAACTTCTATTTCGTGCACATCGATGACTCTCTGAACTCCGAGTATGAAAAAGGGTATCCTCTGGTGGAGATTTTTCCAAAGAACAATGTGGGCTTCGTGACCGCAAGAGACAACTTCGCAATAGACTTCGAACAACTCAAACTGGAGAAACGCATCGGCGAGCTTCGAGATCCCAACATCTCTGATCAGGAAATGATTTCTCGGTACAAACTTCATGACACAACGAGTTGGAGTCTGTCAGCTGCCAGAGAGGCAATCAAGCTTGATAAGAATTGGAAACAGCCTATCACCAAGTGTCTGTACCGCCCTTTTGACGTGAGGTACATATTCTTCTCCAAAACAGTATTGGAGAGACCCGTATTGGATTCGTCGGGTCCTCTGCTAGCCGGTGGCAATCTAGCATTTGTAAGCATGAGACAGGTCGTTCAAGATGACGTTGACTACTCGCATTTTGCGGTTAGCCACTACCCGGCAGATGCGCGATGTTTCAAAAGCAACAAAGGAATCGTTCAGGTTTTCCCGATTTTTGCGTATGGTTCCGACGGAAAGACATTAATCCCGAACATCGGTCGTACGTTTAGAGATCATTTTTGCCGGATTCTCCAAAGGGAATGGAGCGACAAACCCGAGGCAGGCAAAATGAATCCCTATTCTGTTTTATGCTACGTTACGGCAGTTACCTTCTCCATGGATTACAGACTCAAGTACTCAGACCTATTAAGGAGGGACTTTCCGAGAATCCCAATAATCGCAGACAAAGAGTGCATTGAGAGATTGATTGAGTTAGGCGATCAAATAGTCAAGGCGCTGACCTTAGAAAAAGTGGTGACATCAGCTATGGACACGAAATTCCCGATTGAGGGTACCAACCTTGTCGGAAGTAAATTCCCAAGATATGAAAAGGAGTCTCAACGGGTGCTCATAAACGGGACACAGTACTTCGAGGGCGTTCCTGAATCTGCTTGGGAATACGAGCTTGGCGGACGTCGGGTTTGTGCCGAATGGCTCAGAGCCCGAAGAGGTCACCCTTTGACGTTTGATGAGAAGTCTGCATATCAAGAAATGGTGGCGGCTATTCTGGACTTGGTGAGGTTGTCGGAATCAGTAGACGTTGTGCTGAACAAACACTGGAACGACGTTGCTGAGAAGGCCCCCGTTCTTGGGAGGCTGCCGACCTAGCCAAGAACTTCCGCTTAGAGCTTGTCTGAGAGTGTCAACTCATGTCCGCAATGTCGACCGACATGGGTAGCGAGGCGTTTCCTTCGAAATTCAATTGGCTGGTGACGACATCCATGAGATTCGCTGGTGTGCGTCCAGTGTGGCATAGTCACTACCTCCTGCCCGAACCAAACTTTTTGAGAAACGCTCTATGAAGGAGATCGGCGTATTGATCAAAGAGATTCAAAGAAGCGGTCAGGTATTCGTTTGATACATCGAGTCTCTTGCGTTCTCCCTTATAGCCAGTCTTGATACAGTAGGACTCATCAGGGTAGCAGTTGTTATGAACCACCAAATGCCTTCTATAGAAGCGTTCTGCGAAGTCCTTCCAGTCTTTTCTTTCCGTCATGTCCATGTCCAGAATTTTCCGAAGGTATTCGCCCAAATTTGTGATATCACTGCGATTCACTATTGACCGCGCCCTTTCTTGGATCTGAGAACGCTTCAGACTTTCCAGGTTCTTAGATTCAAAAATAAGTCTCAATGGTATCTGTCTCTCAATCCGTCTCTCGGTCTGCTCTTCAGAGCGATTAGCGAGCATCGTCTCCCATCTTGTCATAAAAGTCGTTTCGAGAGCACTCTCCAGGAATTGTTCGTAACTGGTTATGAGATAGACGAGGCTCATCTCCCTGATGAACATGACAGACCTATTGGTGAAAACGAACAAGTCAAAATCCTCAGCGAGTATCCTTGCGGCATCCTCATGTCCTACGGTTGCAGAACACCGACCGAACCTTAGACTCATGATGAACTTGCGTAGTTCGCGCTTCCCTTGCGAATCCAGACGCTGCATCCTTCGCCCAAGTTCAGCCTTCTTGGTGCGCTCATATTTCTTGACAGACTGTGGAAGCACTCTGTTGAGGTTCTGAAGAATCTTGAGGTCATTCTTGAAATAGTTGTATTCTGGCTCGAATGATTTAGGACGTTTAGTGAACTTTGACATCATGAACTTCGCCTTGCGGCTCATCCAAGGTGAGATGTATTATGCACCTAATGAATCTCACTACATCGTGGGCTTGTGGCGCTGGGTGAAAATCTGCTCCTCGAGAGTATCATAGCACATTTTGCTGAGACTGACGTCGCTCATCCCCATGTAAGCTGGCGATCCATTGACAATGGGTTGTCCACCCATCAACATCTGTTATTCCCCCCCGTCTACACCTTCCCCGCCTGCACCCGAGTCAGCGCATCTATTGAACCAAGAGCGAGAAGCTGAAGGGAAGGAAGATAATCCTCGGCATCACCGGCAGCCTCGCGCTCAGTCCGTCTCGGGAATGCCGTTTTTTCTGAGGGCCTCAGCAACAGGGAGGATGTCCTCGGGAAAATGTGAATGCCACCAAAGAGGGATATCTCTATTGTGAAGCATTATCGCGCAAGTTAGTCGATTCCGGGAGACTGAAAAAGATTCCATGTCGGCGAACGGCACGAAATCCCCCACTTTGTCCCTGAAAATCGGGAAGACATTCGTCGTGAGGCCACGCTGGTAAATCGTGATTTTAGGGTGTAGAACGGCACCCACCATCATGAAAAATGTGACTGAGAACATAAACGCTGAGATTAGTACTAATGCGAGACATCCTGATTTGAATTCCAGACTGTCCGCAATTAATGTCAATTGGAGATAGTACGCCAACATTACGCCCGGCACACCAATCGTTGAAATGGTGAAGAACGCCGCTAAGATCCTCCTCCATCCTTGATTGAGACCGGTGCAGTGTATCAAAGCGCCTCGCTCGGGATTCCCTTGGCTGCTCATCTTCTGGATTTCACCGCCCTCGATGGAATTCCTCCGCCAGCACCAAGCAGTGGCGGGATATTCCTTAACGTCCTTAATCCTTTTCAGGCCAATGCGCCCGCGCATGCGTGATACAATTGGGCGGGGCGGTTTCTTCTACGGCTCGCAAGAGCAATGCTGGAAGCCATACGGGTTCACCCTATGAGTGCTGAGACGATGCGATGCAGAATAGCGGAGATAAGGAGCGGGGAGCGCCGATTCGCGGCGGGCGGTGGCCGCGGTATCCCTACTTAGAGATAACAAGCGAGGCTATTGCGATGGGCGCGATTCCCTCACGCGCGAGTCAACCCTCAGCAACGCTCAAGTAAAGGGGAACGGATGCATGCGCGGGGATCAGTCTGCCGCAGAAACACGATGACGTCGCAATCGACCTAGTTGAACGCTGGAAGGACCTCGACTTCCGATTACTCCCGATCGACCCGCTCGACCTCGAAATACTCGGAAAGCTCGTCAAGAACTCAAGGAAGTCGAACATCAAGATCGCCAAGGAGCTCGGCGTCAGCGAGGCCACCGTGCGGAAGCGCATCGGGGACATGGAGAAGATCGGACTGATACAAGGCTACTCCGCGAAGGTGAACTTCTCGTTGATGGAGAATCCCGTGAAGGCTTATATCACCGTCAAGGCTAGCGGCAAGCACCGCCAATCGGTCGTGAGGCAGCTCGTCAAGCATCCCCGGGCGATCGCGGTCTACAAGTTGGCGGGGGAGACAGACATCATGGCGGTTACGGCGGTTCTCAAGCCCATTATGTCGCTGGCCCTTCATAGAACCTCCGGGTTGCGTCGGTTTCTGTTCTCCCACGTTTGGGAGGGGGGCTTGACAGTGTTCGGGCTGTTCTCCATAGGGCCGTTTGACGGGGGATTATGTGATTGCGTCTTTTCCATCGTCTTGTTGAACGCCTCTAGGTGCCGATCGTGAACGTCCCGGCGGTAGTGTGTCATTATCGTCTTGGGGTCGGCCCACGCGCCCTGGGACATCAGGGAAGTCATGTCCTCGGTCCAATTCGTGGCCCCGGTCCTGCGGAACGCACGCGGGCTGATGCCTTCGGCGTCATGTCTCAGAAGGACGGTGTTCGGCCAGGTTCGGTGTCTCGGCCGGGTCCCGTTGACGGTGAAGACGTAATCCGTGATTCCCTTCGACCGTATCCATGCCCGCAGTTCGGCGGTAGTCTCGGCGGTCAGATAGCTGTTCGATACGCGGCCGGTCTTTTTCGTCCGGCAGCGAATGACCGTCACGCCTTGGATGTCGGCCAGGTCAGCCACACGCAGCCCCACTACATCACTCGGCCTCAGTAGGCTATCGTGTAGGAGCCGGATGCATAATCGCTCTGCGGGGTCCTTTATGCGTCCTATGAGGGCTTCGTATTCACCGGGTTCGACCAGGCGGGGATTTGCCACATATTCCTTCGCCGGTCGGCGCATCCTGAAATCCACGCCTTTGAACTCCAGGTACATATTCACGGCCGGGATCTTCGAGGACAGGCTGTTGTTCTTGTATCGCTTTTTCATCCACGATTCGTATTCACCGACCGCTTCGGCCGTCAATTCACGGGTCCCGAGCCAGCCCTGGAATCGCTGTATCTCCTTTCGATAGACTCTGCGGGTTTGGTCGTTCGCTCGAGAATGACCCCGTAACCAAGCCTCCAAGGTCATGGGAGGCTCCCCTCTGTGGAATATCGCTCTAAGGAGCTTCGTGCGGATCGTCGCTCGTCCCTAGCTGGTGTTTTGCTAGGTTCATTGTCTCCAACCTCGATGGCGGTATGTTGTCCCTCCATGCCGCCGGGCCGGAGATAGCCCTCGGGGGATATAATGATTCCATCAATCACCGGGCCCTCCTCCGTTTCTTCTTGTCATAGATGAGGGTCAGGGCGATTACAACGAAGCCGCCGGAGCCGATGAAGATGATGAGCCTGATGCCATTGTCGGTATGGATTGTCTGCTCGACGGACTTCTCGGCGCCGGTCAAATAGACGGCGGTAGCTTTGACGACATGAGGACGGATGCCTGTCTCAAAGGGGCTATCGCCGGTGAATAGCGATACCTTGCCATTGGGAACGGTCTTGACCGTCGAACCGTCGTCAAGTTGCCACCGGACCCATTGGACGTTGAGGTCATAGTAGGACTGGACATCGACGCAATCAAGCGTCTGGAAGATGGCGTTGTAGATACAGACGGGATCGGGGGGCTTGAGACTCGTGTCGCCGCCCTCGATGATTGTGACGCGGGCAACGAGTAGGTCGATAGAATACGTCGTCTGCGTGGGGTCGGGATTGGAGTAGGTGCGGATGATGACGTCGCCTCGAGCGTCCGTGACGTATCGGGTGTCGATGTTGGGGGCGATGCAGAGGTCCGTCGCGGCGGTGACGCCGTTGATCTGCATGGTGAAGCCCTCGGTGTCGCCCGCGAGGGAGCAGCTCAGGAAGATCTCGACCTGTTGCACCATCTCGATCGGGACGTTGATGACCTCGGAGATGTCGAGCCAATAGGGAAGTTGGTAAGTGACTACCAGCCCAGTATATGTCACATCGACCATCCCGGTGGAATTGGGGAAAAACTCGATGTCCATGTTGTATAGGTCACTGACGGCCCAATCGGAATAAGAGCCCGGGGCCCAGATTTCTTGAGGGCACGAGAAGCTTAGATTGGTCCAAACCGGGCCTATGTTGGTATATTCCCAAAGAGGGCCTTTGGTGCACATCGGCCCCGTCCCAGAATCATTCACCGCATACACCATGAGCGTCCCCGTCGTGTTCATTCGCGCCCACATGAAGACAGTGACCCCCATGATGATGGCATCAGCCGCCAGAGGAGGATCTGTCAGAGTGAATTCATCCGAGATGTATGCGACCGATGTATAGAGGAATGTCGCATTGTAATCAGGTTCGGTCGCGTTCGTCACGCAAAGATAGCTATTGACATTAGTGCAACCATAGGTGGTCATAAAGTGATAGGGGTTCCCATTTGGAACCAACATCAGACTAGCCGTGCCATTATTTGCTTCGGCTTTATGATTGACGACGGAATCTCCCGCGCCCTCGTTCTGGAAGCCGTTGGACGTTCCCTTGGTGACGGCCTCGCTGACGACGGGATAGTCGATGAGTTGGTCGGCGCGGGCGGGCGTCGACGACATGATCAGGGCGGGGGCGAGCAGAATCAGTCCAGATACCAGGGCCAGCGCAACGATGCTTTTCCTCATTTCTAGAACCCCATGCGGGGAAGCACTTTCATCAGAATGAAGAGGCACACCGGGAAGGCAACGACGACCCACCACGGGACCGCGAACAGCGCAATGGCAATGATGCCCAAGACGAGCATGACCGCCAACCACACGATTAAGCCGATCCAAGTTAGTCCGTCATCCGACAGTCTCATGGCAGTATCCTCCAGTCATCTTGTTTAACCTCTTTGGCCGGTGAACCTTTCCGGTCGACGAGCCAGGATATGAAAATGAGGATGGCCGTCGGGACGCCAATGACGTACCACCACGGAATACCGATTACCCTTACGGCAACGAAGGCCGAGACGGCAGAGATCCCGGACAATGCGAGCAAGACAGTCCATTTTTTCACGCCATCCGACAGACTCATGGTAGAATCCTCCGGTCAGGTTGCCTGACTTCTCTGGTCGATGAATAAGAGGGGATGGCCCGCCGGCAGACCATGAGAGGTTGGGGACAGGTTGAACCATACCGGCGGGCGGTCATAGGGACCTCGCATGGCGATACCTTACGGCAATCCCCAGGACGACCAGGCCTGGGAGAAAGGAGCAAAGACCGCAGCATGAAGTGTCGGTCGGAAGCCCGAAGGTTGCCACAACGACAACGAAGACGATGATTCCCATGATGATAATCGCAATCCCGAAAAGCTTCATGGTGTCCCCGCCATCATGCTGAAAATGAAGTAGACGACCGCGACGGATACAACGGTCAGGACGGCCAGCTTCGCGAAGATCCCGAGTATCCCGGTACCACTCATCGAGAACCTCCCAAGCCGTTCGCAATCGGAGACTCTAGAACCAAGTACGTCTCCCTCAGGTTGAGCAGACGGATGTCGCACCGTTCGCAGCGCAATCCGTTCAAGGAGACGGCCCCCCGCTTGTTGGTGAGGCTTCCGCGAATACGGCCCCCGCATCGGCGGTGAAGCCGGGCCAGGACCAGGTTAAGGCAGCTCGTTAACTATCCCCCCTCAAAGTCTTCGACGATCCTAAGCTGGCTGCCGCTTACCTTTTTGTAGACCAAGAAGGCATCGGGTTCATACTTCTTAAGCAAGGTGGAAAACTCGCCCAAGATCCCGTTCAACAGACTGACCTTTGCCCGGAACACCAAAGCCATTGACACGTTGACATCAAGAGCAACGTCATGGGGTGCCATTTATATTCACTTCCGAAATTAAATTAGGCGTTATGACAGGGTTCGACTCGCCACTAGGGGGCTCGGCCGTCGCGACAGGCGTTATCGCTTCCGCCTTCGGACGGATGGAAATCAAAAGGGAATCGCCGGCGATCGCGACGTGGACCACATCACCAGGCACGAGACCATGCGACCGGGCCCAATGAATCGGGAGGACCAAGGCTAGCGACGTGTGGATTCTGAAAACAGTTGAATTGCGTTCCGACGTGTTCCGTTGGCCTTTTTCCATCCACATTCAACCATATGGCCTCGGTATATAATACCGATTGGATGAACGGCAGTTCAAAAGGGTTGAACGGCAGTTCAAGTTCATACATCAACCGGATTTCCCAGGAAATAAGTTGATAACTACGTTATCAGCTTCCACCTTCAAAAGTATCGTCGTTATCTATACAGCCGTTACTAATCACCTATACAGCTTTATTAATCACGCATACAGCTTAATTAAGCTCCTACCTTTCATAATAAAGGTCGCGCCGGATTACCGGATGTTTGTGTGCCTCCGGGCCCGGCGCGGTGCGGTTCAAGTACCTAGCATAACTCAAACCGTCGAGACGCTTGAAGGACAACTGAGGATATAATGATTCCCTGCGTCATGGACGGGAGCTCCCTGCGTTCGGGGAAGGATGGCACTACTTGAACTGATTTGCCATGTCACCGAAGCCAAGGCCGGAGCTGCGCATACCGTGAGGCATCCACACTTTCTCAAGCCAAGGCGGGGGTCCGGGGTATATCTTGGTCCATTCGTCCGGGCCGATCTCCGTATCCGCACGTCGAACCATGCCTACGAACTCCCATGTTTGGAGCTGAACCGGGATAACATCACCGTATAGGTCGGTTTGAATTATGCTAGAAGGGGTCAAGTCGGCCTTTCGCTCCTCGGCTATCGCCTCGGCTTCGGTGACTAGCCACTTGGAAACCGACCACGCACGCTTTCTCAGTAGCCATGTTATTCCGATCGTGAGCCTCCGTTTCCAGGGCCAGTCCTCGATATGGCGGTAGTCTTGTGTCGCTCGGGACTTGAGGACGTAGCTAACCACTTCTTCCATACAGGCTCCTACTGATTCTGGAATCACGGCTTGAACGTCAACGAAGCCGATTCCCCAAAGTTCCTGTAGGTGTTCTTTGACCTCATAGGGAACCCGCCATGACCCTTTACCGTCTGCGTCGATATGTTGCACTACGGGGAACGTTTGCCTGGTGAATACGATTATCGCGTGGATGTGGGGCCATCCTGATTCGTGAGCCTCCCATGACCTGAATTCGCCTATTCTAATCGGCAATTTTCTAGGCGGTTCCCTTGGGAGTTTCGGAAGGCCAAGCCTCTTTCGTTCCTTACTTTCTTTCGCCTTGAACCTCTGTCTTTCCCTTTCCTCTGCCTTCTCTTCTTCGGTCAATTGACTCCAATGGAGTTTGGTTATGAATCTATTCCAGGAGGTCCCGATCTCTAACCATGCTCTAGTTAAGTCGAACCCGAACCGTGACGGGTCCACCGTGAACGTGCATAGTAGGACCTGGGTTTCTTGCTGCGGGGTTTCCTCTTTCTCGATCCACCGTTCGTTTGCCGAAGTGCCTTCTTGCTCATCAGGGCGGGAAGAACACAAGGCATAACTCGATATGACCCGCGCGAGCTCCGCTAATCGACGTTCGACCCGATGCACGTCTACATCATTTCCACGCTTCCGCGCTTTGACGGTGACGTATGATTCTTGTCCGTTAGCCTCTGTCTTGAGGACCAGGTAATCATCGTCTTTGACCCATTTCGCATGAAGGCCAACCAGGTCCACCATATCCTGGTCATTGCGAAGTTGAAAGCGTCCGTCCTCAAGCGCGGCACGAACCCGGTCCAATCGAACCTCGCCATACTCATTTAGGAACCCGGATAGCCGCCAGGGAAGCTCAGGCTCGGTGATTTCCTTTTTCGATTCCACAACTGGAGCAGCTAGAGACAGCCCGAACTTAGGTAGACAGGCAGCGCATGAGACATTCAGCCACGAACCAACTTTCAGTTTCCAGACGGCTTTCTTGAAGCAGCCATCACAGGGCTTCGGACCGGAATAGGGACCAAGGATCGCGTTAGTCTCAGTTTCGGAAAAAGAAAGGGTGGCCGGGCTTTCTAGTCCGGCCTTAGTTGGGACAAACGACGTTATGCACGATAAATCCACAGAATGGCGGTGATGCTGTTCCGGAGCATGGAGGAGTATCAGGAATTCGAGGACAGGCATCCCAAGGTCGCAGGCGCGAGGAGCGTCACGACCCAGGTGGTCATGAGCCCCTACAAGGGCGTCGTCTGGAGCGGGGCCTAGAACTCACGCCGTCTTCTTCGGCTGGTCGTACCGGTACCTTCGCCCCAGCTTCCTCAGACCGCCGTTGATCCCGAGGCGAACCGCCATCAGCCCCGGGTAGACATTCCCGAACGGGTATGGAAACCTGGTGTGCCTCACTATCTTCCTGGTTGGACTAGCGGCGCGAGTCTGGTCAAAGGACACCCTCACCGCCATCGGCCTCTTGACGAGAACGGCCCCCACGCCCTTCGTCCTGTAGTAGTTTAGCAACTCGAGACCATGGGGATGGCCGCCGAGTTTGACCAGCATCTTGTAGAACCGCGGGACGAATCCGAGCGCCATCTGGCCCGTGAGCCTCGAATCGTCGGTGAGATAGTATGGAAGGAGGAACAGAGAATCCTTCCCAGTCAGGAAACCTGCGAGAGCGACATTGATCTTCATCTTCGCCGCGAGGGCGCGCGTTCTCGCAACGGCTTCCGCGAGCTTGTTCGCCGGCACGATCGATGGGATGACCACCAGCCCGCCGCTGATTCTCCTTGTCCGGAACACATCGAAGCGGGATTGCCAGGACTTGGCGGCTTCGGCGTTGGGAATCTTGATCCCCCCGCCCAACGCCATGATTGAATCTACCGCCTTCTCCCTTTCCGCCATATTCTCTTTCGCCCCTTCGAGAACGACATAGACCTCGGATTTCCTCTCGGGGGTCTCCGGTTCGAGGTTGTGCTCGAACTTGAAATGGATCTCGTCTAGGAAACCGATGTGCCAGGCGTCGGGACCTTCGGTCACCGCCGCCATCATCGGCCTCAGCGCATCGGGCAGGGTCGGGAATGAGTACGCGAGCGGTCTCGTTTCCTCCGGGGCGGGGAGACACCGAAGCGTGACCTTGGTGATGATCCCCAATGTGCCCTCGGAACCCTCCAGGAGGACACTCGCTTGCGGCGGCGGGAGCGGGTCTGATGGCGTGAGGACCGTGCCGTCCTCGAGCACGATTTCAGAACCCACCGCCCAGTCCCGGGGACTGCCGTGCTTCAGGGCGCCGAACCCCATCATGCCGGATGCGAGGCAACCTCCCAGCGTCGAAGAGGGGGCGAAAACGGGGTGGACGGGTATGAACAGCCCGGCGGATTCTGCCGCTCTGATCGCCTCTAGCCATGTGCATCCCGCCTCTGCCTCGATTCGCGCAGCGTCCTTGTCCACGCTGAGGATCTTGTTCATCGACCTCATGTCGACGAGTATGCCGCCGCGCGTCGGCACCGAGGCGCCAAACATCGTCGTCCCAGCCCCGCGCGGCACGACCGGTACTCTCGTCTCCCTCGCCACCGCTAGGATGGTCCTGACATCAGCAGTGCTCCGGGGGATGACGACGACGTCGGGTCTCGTCTTCCAGTTCAAAGCCGCCAGCTTCGGAAGTGTCGTGAGGTCGTGGCCGTAGAGGTTCGTCTCGAAGAGATCCCCCGACGCGCGCTCGGTGCTGAGCATGGAGGCGAGCAGTTGAACGGCATCATTCGCGCGTGACACGCCATTCTCCCTTGACGGGCGGCGGGAAGCAAGGAGACCGTTTAACCTTAACGCGTGGATCGGACTAGCGGCTGTACCTGTCCTCTTTCCACGGGTCGGCTGTGTCGCTGTATCCGCGCTGCTCCCAGTATCCGATCTCCTCGTCGATCGTGAATCGGATGGTCTCGACCCACTTCGCGCTCTTGTAGCCATACTTGTCCGGGACGACCATCCTGAGCGGTCCGCCATGCTTCGCCTCGAGCCTCTGCTCATCGAGCGCGTACGCGAGCAGCACGTTCCCGGCGAGGAGGTTCGCGAAGGGCAACGAAGTCGTGTATCCGTCACTGCACTCGAATGTCACGAAACGCACCTCGGGTTTCGGTTTGACCGTGTCCACTATCGTCTTGAAGGAAACCCCGTCCCACTTGTTGTCGAGGCGGCTCCAGCCGGTCACGCAATGGAAGTCGGCGGTCTCGGAATAGCGCGGCAGATTGAGGACTTCCGCGAAGGTCAGTTTCAGCGGATTCTCCACGAACCCCTCTACTCGTAGCCGCCAGGTCTCCTCGTTGAACTTCGGGACGACGCCCAGGTCGAGACGCGGGAGTCTGCCTGTCACCCGTTGCCCGGGCGGGATTCTCTCTATGACCACGTCCAAAAACAAGCTACGTCCGGCAATAAAGTTGGCGTTGACTCTCCCGCAGAAATTCCCCATGACTATTTTCCGCACAGCACTCTAAGAACCCCGTTTGCTGTATGCTTATATACGGCACAGCCTTTCGGCGGTTTTGGATGGCTCAATCCCTACTAGACGCCTATATGCCGGTGGCCATCTTCCTAGCGATCGCGGTCATCTTCCCCATCATAGTCTACTTCCTTACTCGCCTGGTCAGGCCGGACAAGCCGTCGCCGCTCAAGGACACCACCTACGAGTGCGGCGAGGTGCCCGAGGGCGAGGCGCAGATCCAGTTCAACTTCCAGTACTACATGTTCGCGCTGATCTTCGTCGTGTTCGACGTGGCTGCGATTTTCCTTATGCTCATGGCCCTCATGTTCACAGGCTTGAGCGACGCCGCGAAGGCGGCGATCGTCCTCTTCGTCGCAGTCCTCTTCGTCACGACGAACTACGCGCTGAAGAAAGAGGAGGTCCTGACAATCTAGTCTCGGATCCGCCGAGGTGACCGGAATGGGGGTAGAGGAACAGGTACTGGCACGGCTGAAGGAGCGGTTCCCGAAACTGCTCCTCGAGTCCGCCAGCGTCAGGCCTGGCGTCGGTCGCATCAAGATCGACAGGAAGGACCTGGTCGAGATCTGTTTCTACCTCAAGGAGGAGCTCGGATACGAGCACCTCTCATGCATCTCCGCGGTCGATTGGAAGGACAGATACGAGTGCGTCTACCACTTCACCCGCTACTCCGACGGCTCGATGTTCCAGGTCAACGCCATCATCCCGCACGACGACCCGCACATCGAGTCCCTCTGCAAGTTCTGGAGGTCTGCGACCTACCCCGAGCGCGAGTCGTACGACCTCATGGGCATCGTCTTTGATCACCAGCCGGACCTCAGGCGGATCCTGTTACCGCCGGATTACAGGTTTTTCCCTCTGAGGAAGGACTTCCCGCAGGAGGTCGACCGCCAGTACATCTCGCGTAGGAAGCTCAAGACCGGGGGTGCGTAGGTGGCCGAGTTCTGGGTCAACATGGGCCCGCAGCACCCGATGACCCACGGCCTCTGGAACCTGAGGATCAAGGTCGACGGGGAGACGATCATCGACGCGGAGCCGATCATCGGCTACCTGCACAGGGGAGTCGAGAAGATCAGCGAGGTCAGGGAGTTCCAGAAGGTCATAGTCCTCACGGACCGCCTCTGCTACGTCTCCAGCATCACCTGGTCGCACGCGTACTGCCTTGCGGTAGAGGAGCTCATGGGCATCGAGATCCCTGAGCGGGGGAAGTACCTCCGGGTCATCTCCCTGGAGATACAGAGGATTGCCTCGCACCTCATGTGGCTGGCGGCCTTCGGCGCCGACATCGGCCTCCTGACGATGCTGCTGTACGCGCTCCGCGAGAGGGAGCTGTTCCTCGACCTGATCGAGATCATGGCGGGCCTCAGGCTGAACTCGAACTACACGCGCGTCGGCGGGGTGAGGAACGACGTGCCCGCGGACTTCGAGAAGTCCTGTCAAAGGGTCATCGCGCACTTCCTGAAGAAGCTGGACGAGTACCAGGACCTGATGGAGAACAGCAAGACATTCCTCATGAGGACTCAAGGCATCGGCAAGCTGAGCAAGGAGGACGCGATCAACTGGGGCGTAACCGGCCCGAACCTCAGGGGGAGCGGGGCGGACGTGGACCTCCGCAGGACTATACCCTACGAGGTCTACGACCAGATCGACTGGGAGCCCGCGATCGAGAAGGACTGCGACTGTTACGCCAGGTCGATCGTGCGGATGCGGGAGATGAGGGAGAGTTGCAGGATCGTCCTCGATGCGCTGAAGAAGATGCCACCGGGCCCGTACAGGATGAAGCCGCCGAGGAGGGCGGAAGGTGAGGCATTCAGGGTCACCGAGGACTCAAGGGGCGAGGCGCTGTTCTACGTCGCGGCGGATGGCGACGATCGGCCGTACCGCGTGAAAATACGCAGCCCGATATTCTGCACGCTCGCGGCGGTGCCGCAGATGATGAGGGGGCACAAAGTCGCCGACGTCGTCTCGATCATGGGCAGCATCGACATCTGCGTGGGGGAGATCGACAAATGAGCGGCTCTCTGCTGACGCCCAATCTCGTCGGCCTCTGCCGGAGCCTCACGGAGATACTGCTCGGGATCGTCAAGGCGATATTCGACGCGCTTTCGCTGCCCGGAGTCGGCTCATGGTTCGTGAGCCCCGGCGTCGTCGTGTTCTTCACCTATCTCATCGCGACCCTCGTCATGGTGATGTGGGCGGCGCTGGTCAACCTCCTCAGCGTGATGTGGGTCGAGAGGAAGCTGTACTCCAGGATCCAGGACCGGAGGGGCATCATGCTCGGGGTCCCGTGGCCCTGGTCCAAGAAGTACAAGCGCGGGATGACCAACCTCGGGTGGGGCTTCCTGCAGAACATCGCCGATGGCGTGAAATTGCTCCAGAAGGAGAACATCACGCCAGCATCGGCGGACAAGCTGCTCTTCCACGCAGCACCCGCCATAATCGTCTCGTCTACTATCATGGTCTTCGCGGTCCTCCCGTTCAGCGAGAACTTCTACTACACCAAGGTGGCGCTGGGCGTGCTCTTCGTGCTCGCCGCCCTGTCCCTCGGCCCCTTCGCCATAATCCTCGCGGGCTACTCGTCCAACAACAAGTACACCTTGATCGGCGGGCTGAGGGCGGCGGCGATGATGCTGAGCTACGAGATACCGCTCATCCTCTGCGTCGTCGCGGTGGTCCTCCTTAGCGGCACGCTCGACCCGTTCCAGATGGTCGCGGTGCAGGAGAGGCCGCTCATGGGCACGATCGTGCCGTCATGGAACGTCTTCTCGCCGCCGCAGATGCTCGGCTTCGTCATCTTCTTCATCGCCCTCGTCGCGGAGCTGGAGCGCATCCCCTTCGACATACCCGAGGCCGACGCGGAACTGGTCGAGGGCTGGACGACGGAATATGGCGGTATGAGGTTCGGTTTCCTATTCGGCTTCAAGTGGCTCAGGGCGTTCGCGGGGGCGGGCCTGCTCGTCATCCTTTACCTTGGCGGGTGGAACGGACCTGTCTTCGCGACAGTCTCGGTCCTCGGCTACCCGATCCCGATCCTCCCGCAGGAGTTCTGGTTCCTGCTCAAGACATACCTCGTGGTCATGGTCATCATCTGGATCTCCTGGAGCATACCTCGAGTCAGGGCTGACCAGGTGCTCAAGATAGGGTGGAACCGGCTCATCCCCCTCGCCCTGCTCACGATCCTCGGCGCGGCCGTCTTCAAGACGATGGGGTGGTTCTGACGATTGACTGGGAGCTTTTCATGTTCCTGGTCTTCTCGGCGGTGGAGATAGTCGGCGCCATTCTCACCGTCACGTCGAAGAAACTTGTGAGGGCCGCCTTCTGGCTCTTGATCACCCTGATCACGATATCCGGGATCTACATCCTGCTCCGAGCCGAGTTCGTCGCCCTCATCCAGATTCTCGTCTACGCCGGCGCGGTGCCGGTCCTGCTGCTCTTCGGAATCATGCTGACCAGGAAGAAGATGCTGGAGGAGAGTGAGACGTCTGAGGCGAAGTGACATCGTCGCGCTCCTCACCGTCTCGCTTCTCTTCGTCGTCGTGGCGGAGAGCGTGTTCCTCGTCTCCTGGCCGAGCGACTTGCACGACATCCCCGCCTACAACAACACCGACCCCTCCGGAATCGGCGTTGCGAACTCGCTGTTCAACGACTACCTGTTCACCGTCACCCTCATCGGATTGCTTCTCGCCACCGCAATGATCGGGGGCATCTACCTCGCTAAGAAGGAGGGAGACGGGTGATACCGCCGCAGTACGAGCTGATACTCTCCGCCCTCCTCTTCTGCATTGGCCTCTTTGGCATCCTGACACGGCGCAACGCGATTATCGTGCTGATGTCAGTGGAGATAATCCTCAACGCCGCGATACTCAACCTCGTCGCGTTCGCCTCCTATGCGAATGACCCGAGCGGCCAGGTGTTCGCCCTGCTCGCGATCGCCATCGCGGCGGGGGAAGCCGCCGTGGGTCTCGCCATCTTTCTCAACGTCTACGTGACTCATGGGACGATCGAGCTCGACAAGATCAAGATACTGAGGTGGTAGGACGTTCGAATACGCCTGGCTCATCATCCTCCTGCCTCTCATCTCCTTCCTGATCTGCATCCTTTTCGGCAGGAAGATGTGGCAGGGCGGCGCCGCGATCGCGGTCGTCTCCATCGGCGGCTCGTTCGTCATCGCGCTCTTCCTGCTGTACGAGGTCATCGTGGCGGGAGCGTTTGGCGGGAGATTCCAGCCTGTCGAGGTGGCGGGGTTCGAGTGGGTCCCGCAGATCCGGATGGGTCTTCTCGTGGACAACCTGAGCGCCCTGATGCTCGTGCTCGTTTCGTTCCTGTCGATGCTCATCGCCATCTACTCGATCGGCTACATGGCCCACGAGGACGGCAAGCCCAGATACTACGCGGAAATCAGCCTGTTCGTCGCGGGGATGCTGGGGACGGTGAGCGCGGACAACTTCCTGCAGCTCCTCATCTTCTGGGAGGTAATGGGGCTATGCTCGTACCTGCTCATCGGATTCTGGTACAAGAAGCCGGAAGCGGCCAGTGCCGCCAAGAAGGCGTTCCTGGTGACGAGGGTCGGCGATGTGCTGTTCCTCTTCGGCGTCATCGCGATATGGACGAGCTTCGGGACATTCAGCTTCGAGGAGATCGCGCCCCGCGTCGGTGAACTGAGTCGGACCATGCTGACGATCATCCCTCTCCTGTTGTTCGGCGGGGCGATGGGCAAGAGCGCGCAGTTCCCGCTGCACGTCTGGTTGCCGGATGCCATGGAAGGCCCGACCACCGTGAGCGCCCTCATCCACGCCGCCACGATGGTCAAGGCGGGCGTCTACCTCACCGCCAGGTCGTTCATCTTCCTCGCCCCAGAAGGCGTCCCGGCGCCCACTGACGCGATACTCTTCATCGCGGTCATCGGTGGCTTCACGGCGTTCTTCGCCGCCACGATGGCTCTCGCTCAGTACGACATCAAACGCGTCCTGGCCTACTCGACGATCTCGCAGCTTGGCTACATGTTCCTTGGCCTCGGGGTCGGCGCGTACCTGATGTCTGAGGGCCAGGGACCTGGAGGATACAGCGCGGCGCTCTACCACCTGACAAACCACGCTTTCTTCAAGGCTCTGCTCTTCCTCTCCGCGGGCAGCGTCATCCATGCTGTCCACACGAACGACATGCGGCAGATGGGTGGCCTTCGGAAGTCAATGCGCGTCACCTCGACGGTGATGCTCTTCGGCGCGCTCGCCCTGGCGGGAATCGTCCCGTTCAGCGGCTTCTGGTCGAAGGACGAGATACTCTCCCTGACATTCGAGTCCGGCTCGACGAACATGATATTCTACGCGCTGTACGCGCTCGGCCTCCTGACCGCCTTCATGACGGCGTTCTACACGTTCCGCCTCTGGTTCATGACGTTCAGGGGGGAGTACCGCGGCACGGAACACCCGCACGAGTCTCCTCGCGTCATGACGGTCCCGCTGATGATCTTGGCGGTCTTCGCGCTCATCTCCGGGATGTTGTTCCTCGGGAATGGCGGCTTCTCCAACCTGATATTCTTCCGCGAGGCTGAAGGACTGTCGCTGGACAGCATCCTCGCGAGGACTTTCAGTCCGATGGAGCTTTCCGGGATCTTGGCCTGGGTCTCGCTGCTCGTCGCGGTGGCGGGAGTTATGTTCGCGTGGATGGTCTATGACAAGAAGCGCATCTCTGCAGAGAGGTTCACCGCAACGCCGTCGAGGGCGTTCGTCCACAAGATGCTCTCGAACCGTTACTGGATCGACAACGCCTACAATGCGGTAGCCTACAAGGGTTACTACGCCATGGCGAGGGGCTGGGACTGGTTCGACAGGAACGTGGTGGACGGCGTCGTGAACGCGGCGGGAAAGGGCGGCATACTGGTCTCCAAGGTCTCGGACTGGTTCGACAGGCGCGCGATCGATGGGACCGTGAACGGCATCAGCCTCAGGGCGGTGAGGGGCGGCGCGGTTCTGAGGACGGGCCAGACAGGGAAGGTGCAGACCTACGGCAACGTGGTGGTCCTCGGTCTGGTCCTCGTCATCCTCGTGATATTCACGCTGAAGGTGATCCTGCCGATGCTGGGGGTGTGAGATGTCCTGGATACTCTCCTCGCTCATCGCGATACCCCTCATCGGCTTCCTCGTCGTGCTCCTGTTGGGGAAGACGCAGGCAAGGGCGAGGAACATCGGGGTCATCTTCTCTCTCGCGAGCCTGGCGGTTGCGGTGCTCGCGTCCGCCGAGTACGTGACAGGCGCGTTCTCCTCTTTCATCCCCGCCAACAAGGACGCTCTGGGCTTCGGGTTCGGGGAGCACTACGACTGGGTGCCTTCGCTCGGGATGAGCTACATCCTCGGGGTCGACGGCATCTCCCTGCCGCTGGTCTTCCTGACCCCGCTCCTCTCCCTCCTCGGGATGATATTCTCGTGGGACAAAGACCACAGGCCCAGGGAGTTCTTCGCCATGATCCTGCTGATCCAGATGGCTATCACCGGGGTTTTCATCTCGCTCGACTTCTTCCTGTTCCTGGTCTTCTGGGAGCTCGTCCTGATCCCCATGTTCTTCCTCATAGGGATATGGGGTGGGCCGAACAAGGCGTACGCCTCCATCAAGTTCCTGATTTACACGCACGTCGGCTCTGTCATCATGATGCTGAGCATCTTCGCGATGTACTGGAACGTCTCGCCCGTGATGAACCCCACGGGGGCGAGGAGCTTCGACATGCTCGTGCTCCTCAACGGCGCGACCAACCCCGCGTTGAGGCCGGCGCTCGCGTTCCAGATCCCCGCCTTCATCGCGTTCTTCTTCGGGTTCGGCGTGAAGCTGCCGATGGTCCCGTTCCACACGTGGCTGCCTGATGCCCACGTCGAGGCGCCGACAGCGGGCTCGGTCATCCTGGCGGGCCTCCTGCTCAAGATGGGCGGGTACGGCATCTTCCGCGTGTGCCTCGGGATGCTGCCGGACGCCGCCAAGGAGCTGTGGTGGGTCATGGCCGTGTTCGGGATAGTGTCCATGATATACGCTTCGTTCATCTGCCTGGCCCAGGTCGACTTCAAGCGGCTGGTCGCGTACTCGTCGATAGCCCACATGGGCTTCGTGCTCCTCGGGGCGGCGAGCCTGTCGACCATAGGCATCGCGGGAGGGGTCTTCCAGCTCTTCAACCACGGTCTCATCACGGCTGTCCTGTTCATGCTGGCGGGGACGATCAAACATTCCGCTGGCACCAGGGACATCCCGAAGCTACGCGGCCTGGCGAAGAAGATGCCGCTGTTCTCGTTCGTGCTGATAGTCTCGTTCTTCGCATCGATGGGCCTCCCTGGCCTCAACGGCTTCGTGAGCGAGTTCATGGTGTTCGTCGGCTCGTACCAGGGAGGGGCCGCCGTGCTCGCGCCGGGTGCGAACGCGCTCGGGAAGTTCATCCTCATCCCGCTCATCTCGGTCGCCATCACAGGGGCCTACTACCTGTGGACGATGCAGAAGATGGTCTTAGGCGACTTCAACGAGGACCTCGGCAAGGTCAGGGACCTCGAGGTCAACGAACTGATCCCGTTCTTCATCCTCTTGACGCTCATCCTGATCGTCGGACTCTATCCGTCGCCGATGCTGAACATGATACAGCCGCCGGCAGCGCGATTGGCGGGTCTGATAGGAGGTGGATAGGGTGCTCGTTGAGATTCCGCTGCTGTCGCTGATGATCGCCGTCCCGCTGCTCGGCGCTCTGCTCGTCTACATCGGCGGGAAGAAGCCCGAGAATGCGAGGATACTCGGCGTCACCGTGTCGCTCATCCCCCTGGTCATCTCGATACTGCTCTTGGCGGGTTTCCTGATGCCGGACTCGGTCCAGCTGAGGGACTACAGATACTCGCCCACTTCCCAGTTCCATTACCGCGCGTACGAGAGCGCGGAGTGGATACCCGGCCTGGGCGTCACCTATGCTCTCGGCGTCGACGAGCTCTCGATCACCCTTGTGTTCCTCGCCGCTCTGCTGACGACGCTCGCGATGATATTCTCGTGGGACGAGAAGCACCGCGTCAGGGAGTTCTACGCGATGTTCCTGTTCATGGAGGCCACCATAGTTGGCGTCTTCATCTCCCTGGACTTCTTCCTCTTCTTCATCTTCTGGGAAGCGGGGCTCATCCCGATGTATTTCATCATCGCGGTCTGGGGCGGGCCCCGGAGGAAGTATGCGTCGCTCAAGTTCTTCCTCTACACGCAGGCGGCATCGCTGCTCGTGCTGCTGGCGATATTCGTCTTCTACCTCTATGGCGGGACCTCCAACATGGTCCAGCTGATTGAGACGACTCCCGTCCCCGCCGGGGCCGTCGCGAACCTGCTGTTCGTCGGCTTGGTCATCGGCTTCGGGACGAAGCTCCCGACTTGGCCCCTGCACACCTGGCTGCCTGACGCGCACGTGGAGGCCCCGACCGCCGGTTCCGTCCTCCTTGCCGGCATATTGCTGAAGCTCGGGGGCTACGGGCTGATCAGGGTGAACGTCCAGATGCTGCCATCAGCCGCCATCGACATGGTCTGGCTGCTCGCGGGTCTGGGGACCGTGAGCATCATCTACGGCGCGATCGTCTGCATCGCGCAGGACGACATCAAGAGGATGGTCGCGTTCAGCAGCGTGAGCCACATGGGCTTCGTCACCCTCGGCATCGCGGCTGGCGTTTTTGCCGCGAGCAAGAACCCCGGCGCGGGCAACCTCGCGTTCAGCGGGGCGATTTTCCAGATGTTCGCGCACGGCCTCGTGTCGGCCATGCTGTTCATGGTCGCCGGCTCCATAGGCCACAAGATCGGGACCAGGAACATCAGCGACTTGGGCGGAATTGCCGCCAAGACTCCCCGCCTGAGCACGTTCATAATGATTTCCTTCCTCGCGTCCCTCGGCCTGCCGGGACTCGTCGGCTTCGTCGCGGAGTTCACTGTGTTCGTCGGGACGTACGAGGCGTTCGGATGGTTCGTGGCAATTCCGATCATCACCGTGGTGCTGACCGCCGCATACTACATCTACGCCATGCAGAAGGCGCTCTTCGGTCCTCTGAATCCAAAGCTCGCGGACATGCCTGACGCGCACGCGTACGAGGAAGTGCCGTTGGGAGTATTGACGGTACTCCTTGCCCTGTTCGGCATCTTGCCCTTCTTATTCTTCAATCTCATCGGCAATTTCTCCGGGCCGCTGCTCGGCTTGATAGGAGGCCACTAGATGACCTACGCGGTCCTCTTCCCGGAAATCGTCCTTATCGCGTCAGCGCTCTTGATGCTCGTCCTCGGGTTCTTCACGAAGCGCAGGCCGCAGGTCCTGTGGGCGATCGCGCTTGTCTCCGTTCTGGTCTCGTTGTTCGCCACGTTGGACATGATGGGTCTCTCCGTGACCCACGCGTTAGGTCTCAACCTCTGGTCCTCGCCGCTAAACGCTTCCGACGGAAATTTCAGGGACCAGTTGAGGTTGCACGTCGACCTGTTCGCGTTATTCTTCCACACCGTGTTCCTGGTCGTGGCGCTTCTGGTCGTCATCGCCTCGAAGGGCTTCATCTCCAAGGAAGAACCGCACCAGGCGGAGTACTACTGCCTCATGTTCTTCGCCGTGGCGGGGATGATGTTCGTCGCCGCCGCGACGGACCTTATCGTGCTGTACCTCGCGTTCGAGATGAGCGGCCTCAGCACGTTCGCCCTCACGGCCTTCCGCAAGAGGGACAAGAAGGCGAGCGAGGCCTCGATGAAGTTCTTCGTCATCGGGGCGATCTCCTCTGCCATCATCCTGTTCGGCATCTCTCTGGTCTACGGGATCACCGGGACGACGAGCTTCGGCGCGACGATGGACCTGGTCACCATGGGCAAGAGCCTGGGCTCGGCGGTGCCGGGCATGGAACCGCCGCTGATCGTCGCGATAGCCTTCCTTCTGGCGGGTTTCGGATTCAAGGTCGCTGTGGTGCCGTTCCACATGTGGGCACCGGATGTGTACGAGGGCGCGCCGACGACGATCAGCGCCTTCCTCGCGGCGGGCAGCAAGAAGATGGGGATTGTAGCGCTCATCAAGGTGTTCCTGATCGCGCTGCTCGCGGTCCAGGCGGATTGGCTGATCGTATTGGCCGTCCTGGCAATAGCGACGCAGACGGTGGGCAACCTGCTCGCTATCCCGCAGAAGAGCGTCAAGAGGATGCTCGCGTACAGCAGCATCGCCCACGCTGGGTACATCCTCATCGCCATCGCAGTCGCATCGATTCTCGGGACGACGGCGGTCGGCAATGCGGACTACGCAGGGAAGTACGACGTCGCGACGGCGGGCATCACCGGCGGCCTGTATCACGTCCTGACGCACGCGATAATGACCGCTGGGGCTTTCATCGTAGTCGCAGCAGTCGCCACCGCCAAGATCGGTGAAAGCTACGAGGACTACCGTGGGCTCCTGAAGAGGATGCCCTTCATGGCGATCGCCATGTCGATCCTGATGCTCTCCCTCGCCGGCATACCGCCGTTCGGAGGCTTCTTCAGCAAACTGGTCCTATTCTCCTCCGCGGTTGATGCGAGCTCTTACAATGCATGGTTCATCGCATTGGCAATCTCGGGAGTCCTGAACAGCGCGTTGTCCCTGTACTTCTACGCCCGCCTGGTCTGGTACATGCTCGTGCTCGAATCCGACAGGAAGGACCAGCCTCCGGTCTCGGGTTCCATGACCGCCGCCGTCGCGATTGCGGTGATGCTCGTCCTGATAGCGGGATTGGCCGCCCAGCCGTTCATCTCCTTCGTCCAGGACGCGGCGAGGTCGTTCCTCCCGTGATTTGATGCATCAAAGCCCTTGTTCTGAGATTCACTCACCTTGAAATACGATTAGTGCGGTTGGTGCGCAACCCGATGAAAAGGAGCTGAGACGCGATGGCGGAAGAACAGGAGCAATCCAAGATATCCCCCGAGATGGCGAAAGCGATGAGAGACCGATTGCGCATGACGGAGGTCTCCAAGAACATCAAGCACAAGATCGTCGTGATGAGCGGCAAAGGCGGGGTGGGCAAGAGCACGGTGGCGGCGGGGCTCGCATGCGTGTTCGCCAGGGATTCGAAGGCGGGCATCCTCGACGCCGACGTCACGGGTCCCGACATCCCGATGATCATGGGTGTGGAGAATGTGACGCCCAAGGCAGGGAAGGACTGGCTGGAACCGGTCGAGGGGGCGCTGGGCATCAAGGTCATGAGCATGGCGCAGCTCCTGCCAGACAAGGATGCGGCGGTGATCTGGCGGGGGCCGCTGAAGATCCAGGCGCTGAGACAGATGCTGGTCTATGTGAACTGGGGGGCGCTGGACTATCTCGTGATCGACCTCCCGCCAGGAACGAGCGATGAGCCCCTGAGCATCGCTCAGGAGATACCGGACGTGGACGGCGCCGTTGTGGTGACGACCCCGCAGGAACTCTCGCTCCTGGACGTCCGCAAGTCCATCAACTTCGCGAAGGCAGTGAAGATGCGCGTGCTGGGGGTGGTGGAGAACATGAGCGGCTACACCTGCCCGAAGTGCGGGCACCATGAGGCGCTCTTCAAGAGCGGCGGCGGTCAGAAGATGGCGGAGAAGCTCGGCATCCCATTCCTCGGCGGAATCCCGATAGACCCAGCCATAGTGATCGGCGGTGACGCGGGGAAACCTTTCGTGCTTGAACGCCCCGACTCTCCCGCCGCAAAGGCTTTCGAATCAATAGTCGAGAACCTGAAGAGGGAAATGGGAAGAGTCGAGCGCAAACCGAAGTTCAAGCCGGTCGGCGTCGACTGAGCGCGCTACATCCATTTCTTGACCAGGCCCTCGAGCTGCGCCTTGGGGACCGCTCCGACGATGCCGTCGACAAGCCTACCTTCCTTGAACAGGAGGAGCGTGGGGATGGACTCGATGCCGAACTGTCCCGGTATCGATTGGTTCCTGTCCACGTCCATCTTGCCGACAGTGAGCTTGCCAGCGTACTGCCGCGCGAGCCCCTCGACGACCGGGGCGATCGCCTTGCAAGGCGCGCACCATGTGGCCCAGAAGTCGACCAGTACAAGCCTCGATTGGATTATCACACCCGCGAAGTTCTGGTCGGTCAGGACGATCGGCTCGGCGGAGACGGCAGCTGGCGCGTCCTTCTTCTGGACCTGCGCCATCATCTCCGCTAGCTTCTTCGCGCGTATCCTTTCGATCTCGTCGTCGCTTTCCACGCTAGGAAACAGGAACCGGCTCTATTAGAATCTGTCCAGTGCATGTCCCGCCAAAGGCCGCATGTCTCCCTTAGCAATCTGAGAATGATTATATAATACGTCGATATAGTGCGACTGATGGGTTCATCCTGGGACTTCGGAGTACTTAAAGAACTCGCCGAGGTCGAGAGGCGGATTAGGGCGAGCGTCAAGTCGGGAGAGCCCCTTCTGACGGAGATAGCCTCCTACGTAATCGAGAGCGGTGGCAAGCGGCTGAGGCCGACCATCGCCCTGCTCGCGTTCAACGCCTCCGGGGGCGGGGACCCGGCGAAGATCATCGAGCTGGCCGCCGCCTTCGAGCTCATACACAGCGCGACCCTCATCCACGACGACATCAACGACGGCGGCGGAATGAGGCGGGGCAAGGTCTCTGCGTACATCAAATATGGATTGCAGAACGCCCTTGTCACGGGCGACTTCCTCTACGTCAAAGGCTTTGCAATCGGAGGAAAGTTCCCGCCGGAGCTGGTCGACCTCACGGCGGACGTGTGCGCGATGTTGGCCGAGGGCGAGATCGCTCAGAAGAAGCATTCCGGCGACGTCAGTCTGACCGATGCCCAGTACCTTGACATCATCCGGAGGAAGACGGCGCTGCCGATAAGCGCGAGCGCTCAGACCGGGGCGATGCTGGCGGGGGCGAGCTCGCAGATCGTCGGCGACATGGCCGACTATGGGGTCAACCTCGGAATCGCGTTCCAAATAGTCGACGACATCCTCGATGTGACCGGCGACCCAAGCGTATTGGGGAAGCCCGTCGGCTCCGACATCAGGGAGGGCAACGTCACCCTTCCGACCATTCACGCGTTGAACAACGGCAGCTCGGTGAACCGCGAGGAGCTGATGCGGATCATACGCCGCAAGAACAAGAACGAGGACCATGTGCGGAAGGCGATGGACATCATCCGCCGCTCCGGTGCGGTGGAGAAGGCGCTGGCTGACGCGAAGTCTTTCTCGAAGAAGGCGAAGGACTCTCTCCACAGGATACCTTCGGACAACAAGTACAAGGCAGAGATGGAGAAGCTTGCCGACTTCGTCATAGAGCGCAGCCGCTAGTGACAGAGATGTCGCAACCCATAGACGAGGACAGCTGGCGGGGCATCATCGAGGCCTTGGAGAACCTCTTGCCGTATTATGAGAGGACGAACATCGTCAACACTTGGTTCTTGTTGCCGCTCTGGCGGCGGGAGCTGTCGGGCAGGGTAGCGCGCGAGGACACGGTGCTGGAGATCGGGTCAGGACCTGGCGGGCTCGCTACTCTCCTCAAGGCACGCAAGGTCGTCTGCCTTGATCCCTCCCGCGAGATGCTCAGCTACGCGAGGAACAAGCTCGACGGCGGGAGGTACAGGTTCGCATCCGCTCTCGCCGAGAAACTGCCGTTCGCTTCTGCAACCTTCGACAAGGTCCTCTGTTCCTTCTCGTTCAGGGACTTCATGGACAAGCCGCTCGCGTTCAGGGAGATGCTCGGGGTCATCAGACCTGGCGGGAGGCTGCACGTCTTGGAGCTGCTGCGTCCGGACCCTGGTTGGCGCCGCGCCTTCATGGACGCGTGGATTGACAAAGCGGTGCCGGCCATCGCGAGGATGCTCGTGCCTCGGGACGCGATGGCGAAATGGGGCGTCAACCCCTATTCCAGTTTCGGCATGACGTACAAGGCGATGTCCCCGATTGGCGAATATGTACGGATGGCGGGGGAAGCAGGGTTCGAGGACGTGACGTACAGGTTCCTGGGAATGAAGTCGATATTCCACCTCCAGGGGGTGAGGCCGCGTACGACGTTGTAATCGTCGGGGCGGGACCCGCCGGATCCACCACCGCCAGGTACGCCGCGAGGCATGGCCTCTCCGTCCTGCTGATCGACAGGCGCAAGGTGATAGGCGTCCCGGTGCAATGCGGCGAGTACGTGGCGAGCAATTCGGAGATGGAGGAGATATTCCCAGGCATCGCAGACATGGCGGACCTGATGAAGGGCCCGTATTCTGTCAGGTTCATCGACATGGACACGATCCGGATAATCGCGCCGGGAGGACGGGAGTACCTCCTTCCCTTCCGCGGGTTCACTGTCAACAGGGCGCTCATGGATCAAGCGATTGCGGAGCAGGCGGTGGAAGAAGGGGCCGAGCTGATGACGAAAGTCACCGCGCTCGACATAAAAGGCAATAAGGTCGTCACGACGAAGGGAGAGTTCGAGGGCAAGGTCATAGTCGGTGCGGATGGTCCTTTCTCCCGTGTCGCCAGGTCAGTCGGGCTCGAGTGGCCAGTGTCGAGTCCCGCCATGAGCGCGACACTCGAGGGCAAGTTCTCGAACACGTGCGACATGTACTTCGGGAACCTTGCCCCGGGCGGATACGCGTGGGTGATACCAAAGGGTGATACCGCCAACGTCGGCGTGGGAGTATGGCCGAGATTCAAGGGGAAGTTGGATGTCCCTTTCCAGGCTTTCCTTCGTAAGATCCAGCTGCCTGCCGTGCGTGGTACCGGCGGCTACGTGCCCATCATGGGTCCCGTGCCGCGAACGGTGAAGGGCAATGTCGTTCTGGTCGGCGACGCCGCGGGGCACGTCATGCCGCCAAACGGCGGCGGTATCAACACCGGGATGATCTGCGGCAGAATCGCCGGCGAGACGATTCACGAGCACCTAATGAAGGGCACATCCCTGAGCGACTACGAAGTCAGGTGGCGCGCTCTCGTGGGGAAGGCTCTCGCTCGCGGGGTCAAGATCCGGAAGCTCGCCGGCCACTTCTTCGGGAGCGACCGCAGCCTGGAGAGGGCGATGCGATTCCTCGGGCCGAAGCGCATGGGGCGGGCGATTAGGTGCCAGCGCCTCTTCTTCGCGAGGTAAAGGGTCAAATATGGACCCGTCTTCAATGCGAGTGAGATAGATGGAAATCCAGTTCCTCGGCGGGGCGTCAGAAGTCGGGCGCCTCGGCATGCTCCTGCGCAGGGGTCCCCAGACCCTCCTTTTCGACTACGGCCTGCTTCCTTCCCGCCCGCCTAAGTACCCGATCGAAGCTCCACCCGTGGACGCGCTTCTCCTCAGTCACGCGCACCTTGACCACTCAGGGATGATCCCGTGGATAACCTCTGCATATGACATCGAGGTCTATGGGACTCCCCCGTCCCTCGACATAGCGGACCTTTTGCTGGAGGACAGCCTCAAGGTCGCGGACTTGGAGGGTTTCAGGACCGCCTTCGACGAACAAGATGTGGCGCGGTCGCGGAAGATGTTCAGGTCGTTCAGTTTCGGGGATGTCCTCGACTTCGATGGCGTGGAGGTCCTCACTCACTCCGCTGGGCACATACCCGGGGCGACGATGTTCGAGGTCAACGTCGAGAAGACGGTGCTTTTCAGCGGGGACCTGCACACGCTCTCGACCGATCTCGTGCTCGGTGCGAAGCCGGTGAAGTGCGACATCCTCGTCCTCGAGTCGACCTACGCGGGCAGGCAGCACCCGCCGCGCGAACAGGTGCAGAAAGATTTCCTCAGGAAGATCAAGCAGGTGAACCAGCGCGGGGGCATCGCTATCGTTCCCGCCTTCGCGGTCGGCAGGACTCAGGACATCCTCCTCACCCTGGCGCGGGAGAGGTTCTACGCCTGCCTCAACGGCATGGGGAAGACCGTCAACTCGATATACATCGGTCACAAGGGCTTCGTCAGGTCCGTGAGGAAGCTCAAGGACGCGATGGACAAGGTAAACGTGGTCGGCGGCAGGAAGGGCCTGGAGCGCGCGCTCAAGAGCGACGTGATCGTGACGACCAGCGGGATGCTCGACGGCGGGCCTGTGATCAACGTGATCGAGGCGCTGAGAGAGGACGTGAAATCTGCGATTCTCCTTACAGGCTACCAGGTCGAGGGGACGAACGGCCGTCGGCTCGTGGAGAAGGGGGAGATCGACATCCGCGGGGTCAAGGTCAGGCCGAAGTGCGAGGTCCAGAAGTTCGACTTCTCCGCGCACGCAGGCCACCAGGACCTCGTGAGGTTCGTGGAAGGGTGCGACCCCGAGAAGGTCGTGCTCATGCACGGCGACAACCGCAAGCTCCTCGCGGACGCGCTCGAGGGAAGGGAGTGCGTCATGCCGATGGAAGGCGAGTGGGTCCAGCTCTAGCCGCCTCTCCTGAGGAGGATCCTTAGCGCGTTCCCCGCGTACTTCAGCAGCCTCGGCTCCTCCCTCACCAGCCTCCATCCCACCTTCGAGGGGAAATCGATGTCCCCGAACTGCTGAACCATGTCGATGATGTGAGGCTTGTCGAGAAGCCTGATCAGGTCCTCGAGCTGTCTGTCGGTGAGCCTCGCGAATGACTCTTGTATCGCCAGGTCTCTTCTCAGCTCCTTCCCTATCCGCTTCATCCAGCCGCGGTGGTAGGTGCGCATCATCTTCGCAGAGAAGTCTTCCTTCTCAAGGGCCTTGATCGCGGTCTCCGCGCAGATCGTGCTGCTGAGCAGGCCCGTGAAGATTCCCCCGCCGCTCGTCGCCTTGACCTGGCACGCCGCGTCGCCGACGACCATGATGTTCTGAGCGCAGGTCTTCTGCGGGAAGCCTATCGGTATCCTCCCGGCGGAATATTGGACAGGCTCTGCCCGGCCTATGCACTTCCTGACGGCGGGCTTCGTCATCATCTTCTTGAGATTCGCCCTCACATTCCCCCGCTCGACGCAGAGGCCGACGCGCGCGAGGCCCCCACCAGGGATTATCCAGCCAAAGAAGCCGGGTGCGAAGTCGCGACCCAGGAACAACTTGACGAACCGCTCGTCGCAATCCACGCCGCTCATCGTCTGCTCGCAGCCCAGCAGCATCTTCTTGGGCTTGGACATGGAGAACCAACTGGGCACTCCGCCGGCGGTCCCGTCCGCTCCGACCAGAATGCGGCAGGAGAGGTACCCGGCATCATCCACGCCATGGACGGAAACCTCGACCTTGCTCGTGGCGGTCCTGCGCGCGGCCCTGGCTGTCGCGCCGAAGAGGCACTCAGCGCCGTTGTCCCTGGCCTTCTTCATGAGCTGGTTCTCGAACGCCTCTCGGTCGAGCACGACCGCCTTGGTCTCCCGCCCGTCGACGACGACCTCCCTCCCGCCGGGGGAGCAGACGACTGCCCCTCGGATATGATTCATCACGGTCATCTTCACGTCGACGAGGTCAAGGACCCTCGGCGTCACCAGTGCCCCGCATCTAGTCGGTCTCTCGTTCTCCTTGTGTCTGTCGATCAGCGCGACGCGGTATCCCTCCTTCGCGACCAGCGCCGCGACGTTCGACCCGACCGGTCCCGCGCCGATCACGATGACATCGAAGACACGTGCGCTCGAACGCAATTGCTCACCCTTCGTGCTCCATGAGTATCTGGAGGAAGTTCTCCAGGTGCTTGGCGAGATAGGCGTTGTCGGTGAAGCCGCAGGCGCTCAGGTCAGGCGAGGCGATGAGTGCGGTCTGTCCGTCTGAAATCACGTCCGTCGCGATGAGGTCCTTCTTCCGGTGAACGTCGATCCCTTCCAATACCTTCTGCATCGGAGCCGTGATAACCGTGAACTTGATTCCGCGCTTCACGGCGTTCTCGATGTTCTTCTGGAGGTGCTCCCTGATCTCCGAGAAGGTCGGCGTCGAGACGATGAGGCTCTCCGTGGCGGAGTCCATGAGCTCCCCTATCTTCTTGAGCACCCTTTCCTTCTCCGTAATCGTGTAGACCAGCTGGGGGTCTCCCTTGTCTCGAAGCACCTCGTGCACCGCGTCGAGCTTGTCGAAGGTGTCGGAGAGGTGCTTAATGACACGTTCCTTGATGTTCGCGGGAGTCTCTGGTCTGAAGATCATCGGCCTTCCCTGCGCGGCAAAGGCGAACCCCTTGCTGCACAGAGACTGGAGGACCTTATAGGCGGATGTCCGGGGGATGCCCGCGGTCTCTGCGACAGTCTCGGCGCTCCCGAATCCATGCGCCACGAGCGCGATGTAGCCGCGCGCCTCGTATGTGGATAGGCCGATGGACTCCAGCGTCTTTGAGGCCTTCTCGTACTCCTCGCGGAGATCCAATCCGGACGCAAGCAGCCTCGATAGGTCCTTGGGCATCATCGGCACTTCATCCGGAGACTGGCGATTAACCTTTGCGGTTCACATGGACAAGTCCATGTATCCTCAACACGGACGTTTCGAAGGTCAGCCCAGAAAGGTTATAAGAACGGGTACGATTCATCTTTCTCACATGTCGCGGGCAGCGCGAATGATCTTCATACTCGCTATTCTCGCGTTCCTGGTCGCACCATCGCTCATGCCGTTCGCGCGGGCCCAAATGGGGGGACGGCTTGTCGTGGACACGGACTACGAGGTCTACGGCCTGGGCAACCTCGATGGCGGCGGGCATCTGACCTGGACGCTGTACGACGATCAAGCCAGCCACCTCAGGTCGAAGATTGTGACCTTCTTCGAGAATTACACGCAGATGCCCCCGGGCTTCAACTGCGAGGGCAACACAATCACGAACACCCCGAATCAAGAGATAGATTCGAACGAGGGGGGCGCCTACACCGACTTCCTCGAGCACTACCTAGAGAACTCGTGCACCGGCGGGTGGGGATTGACGGACAGGTATCTCCGGATCAGCGCCGCGGACAAGGTCGAGACACAGTTCCCCGTCGAGAGGAGCACCGAGGGCCTCGTCAGCTCGACTGCGGCAGACACGACGAAGCTCCAGATACGGTTCATCTTCAACGCGAACACAACGGACGGATCGATGCGGTTCCCCCTCGCGGAGCCGAACATCGCGGACGCGGTGCACAAGGTGTTCGATCTGAAATATGATTCGTTCTTCCATAATCAGGCCGGAATCGATTTCCTGAGGCCGTTCGATTCCTCTCATGGGTGGCACACCACATTTGTGGGGACCCAGAAGGTGCTCACGACGAGCTATGTCACCAGCCCGCTGGCGGCTAACAACACCATAAGTCATTGGGGGTTCGTGAACAGCGCTGCAAATTCGTCGGAGGCGAGACCCGCATGGACATCGGGGGATTCAAAGGGGCAGAACTCCAGCAAGGACTACTTCGACCTCAGGTACGCGGAGTCTGATCCCGCAGCGACCTATGCGGAGTTCGAGTATATTGGCTACACCGCAGAGGCGGGGGACAGGCTCCGCCTGCAGGTGGCAACTGAAGCCTCCGGATACAGCAATTGGGTCAATGTCAACAACGAGGCGGGCTACCCTTACTTCAACAACACTACATGGCCGACCGACTGGATACAGCCATGGCCGATCGCACGTTTCCCGCTCGACATGTACGCCGGGCAGACCCTGAAATTCCGCCTGAACTTCACGTCAGACGCGAGCAACATGCCCGCACCGGCCTTTTTCATTAGGAACTTCCGTCTGAGGGGCGACTCAAGCTACCACGGCCTCGTCGAATTCAACACGGTGACCTACTCCGTGAGCAGCAGCAGCTTCTCCGGGTTCGATATATCCAAAGGTTCGGCGAACTTGATAAGGACGCCCGCCGGGGACATACTCCTTTTCTCCATAAGCTATGACAAGGAAGGCTACGGCGCGAACGCGACGACGCCATCGGACAGCATCCACTTCAGCACGTTCGATTTCTTCGAGAACGCGCAGATCACGTTCGCGCTGGTCGTCGTGGCGGCGTATCTGATAGCCTACTACCAGCACAGGTACTTCCTCCAGTTCAAGGGCGCGCACCCGATCCGCTACAGGCCTGCTGCGGCGAAGATCGGATGGCTGCACTGGATCGGGAGGATATGCATCATCCTCCTGATACTGCTCTACTTCTTCCCGGGGATATTCACCTTCGCGGCCCCGAGCCTCCTGATGAGCGGAGCGGTGATGTGGGGCCTGGGCATCTCGTTCACTTTGGGCTGCGCCCTGGGATCAAAGTTCATTTACATGAAGCAGGCAAAGTACATACCGCCAGAGTACGAAGAGGGAGCGGGCGTGGCCGAGCCGCCACCGCCGCCAGGGGCGCCGGTCCCCACGCAGTTCTGCGCGGACTGCCTCGAGGTGATTGAGTCCCCCGCCAACGCCTACAAGTGCGGTTGCGGGAAGGTTTACCACAAGCTGTGTGCCTCTGAGCTGTCGGAATGCCCCGAATGCCACCGCAAGATCACCGTGCGGCTCCCGAAGGAGAAGATGATCACGGTGCAGTGCCCCACGTGCCGAGAGGTTCAGCAGGTCAAGGAGGGCGCCGACCTGGCGAGGACGAAATGCACGCACTGCGACACAGTCCTGAGGGCCTTGGACGAAGGTCTCAATTATCTCGTCATCGACAAGGATCCGGGCACGAGCTACTCGTGGTTGCTCGGCATGGTCCGGCGGGAGAGGCCCACGCTGTGCATGACCACGACTTTCCCGGAGAAGGTGGTGAAGGAGTACAGGCTGGAAGGCGTGGAGATGTACTGGCTCTCCGACACGAACCCCGGGCCGAAGACCCTCGATCCCAAACGCCTCGAATTCGAGGTCATAAGGGCGCTGAGCAACTTCGCGAAGAGCTTCAAGGGCGGTGCGATACTTCTTGACGGTCTGGAGTACCTCGTCGTGGAGAACGGCTTCGACAAGACCTTCAAGTTCATAAAGCGGGTCAACGACCTCTGCGGCGTACACGGGACCACGTTCATCGTCCCGATCACACCGGGGGCCATCGGGCCGGACGAGCTCATGATGCTGCGCAAGGAGTTCGACAGGGTTGAGGAACTCGTCGCACCGCCGCCACCGCCAAAGAAGAGATGAACGCTACGGACTGAATGAGGGCGGGGCTTATTCCGCCTTCCATCCCCTGAACAGCTTCTGCTCGAGACCTAGCTGGTCCATGATCCTCGCGACAACGAAGTCCACGAAGTCCTGCGCGGTCTTCGGCCTGGCATAGAAACCAGGTGAGGCAGGCAGGATGACGACGCCGAGGCGAGAGAGCTTGAGCATGTTCTCCAGGATTATCGGGCTGACCGGCGTCTCGCGGGGCACGAGCACGAGCTTCCTCCTTTCTTTGAGGCAGACCGCGGCGGTGCGCGTGATCAGGTTGTCTGCTATCCCCACCGCGACCTTCGACAAGGTCGTGCCTGAGCACGGAACTATGACCATCGCGTCGAGCCTGTTGCTGCCAGATGAAACGGGTGCCGCCATGTCGTCGTTCCTGTAGGCCCTGCTCGCGGTTTTCTCGAAGTCTTTGGCGGTGAGGTTGGTCTCCTCCTCGATGACGGTCTTCGCGTCCTCAGAGAGGATCAGGGACACGTCATGGACCTTGAGCGCTTTCAAGAGATTGTATCCGTAGACGACGCCAGACGCGCCCGTTACCGCCACGACGATCCGCAAGTTCCTCAGCTCGTGACTATCTCGAAGTTTCCCTTCTCGACTATGAGCGGGTAGTAGCTCCGATCATGCTGCGTCCCCCTCATCTTGACGACGCTCAGGAATAGGTTCACGTTCCTGTCCTCACGCTCCAGGTCAATGTGGAAGATGCCGTCGGCAAGGAAGTCCTCGACGCCGTACATCCCGAAGTAGAGCTTGTCTGACTCCGTAGTCTCCGAGATGAGCATCGTCGTGATGCCGAGCGCCCTGATCTTGTCGAAGAAGAGGAAGATGTCGTTCCTCGGGTTCTTGAACTCGTGTATGGAGTAGAGGGCGGCGAGCGAGTCAAGGACGAAGAGGTTGCACCCGAACTTGAGCTTGTAGTTGTTGGCTATGGTGACGATCGCGTCAGCCCAGTCCATCGGGGCCTTCTCGTCTTTCTGCTCCGACTCCTTGCGGAGGCGGGCGAGGTCGACGACTATGATGCCCCCGTTGCCCGTGATGCTCTTGGGGTCCATGCCCAGGTTCGTCATGTGGTCGACCAGGCTCTCCCTGCTCTGCTCCAGGGTGATGTAGATGCCCCGCCTGCCGTCGTTCTTGGCGGCGTTGTGCATTATACCGTACGCCAGGGAGGACTTCATCGTCCCCGCCCTGCCGCAAACGAGGACGAGGTGCTTCTCCGGTATGCCGCCGCCGATCCTCTGGTCGAGCCCGCGGATGTGGGTCTTGAGACGTTCGGACGCCATGGGTATCGAAGAGATGAAGAGGCGGGTTCATAAGAAGTTTTCACTGTCACGCCGCTTGGGAGGGAGGAAACGGCAATCCGAGAGAGTCGCAAAGGATAATATAGTCCCTCAAATTTAGTCTGTAGAACAAGCCAGAGTTGGCACCATGACAACGGTCTATGATGTTCCACCGACGCTCCTCATCGAGAAGGTAGCGAAGTACCTCAAGGACGAGGCGAAAATTGAACCTCCAGAGTGGGCGCCATTTGCAAAGACAGGCGTGCACACAAAGAACTCCCCGGTCCAGCCGGACTGGTGGTTTACCAGGTCAGCCGCCGTCCTGAGGAAGGTATACATCCTCGGTCCAATGGGCCCCTCGAGGCTCTCCGCCGAGTTCGGCGGGAGGAGGGACGACGGCTCCGCGCCGTATCACCCGCGCAAGGGGAGCAGGAGCATAATCCGCCTCTGCCTCACCCAGCTAGAGCAGCTCGGCTTGGTCGCGAAGACGAAGCAGGGCCGGGTGGTCTCACCTCAGGGTCGCAAGCTCCTGGACAATGTCTCATTCGAGATCATGAAGGAAATGGCGAAGACAAACCCGGAGCTGACGAAGTACCTCGGGAAGACAAGGTGAGGTCGTGGAGGAGGAAGACGAGCTCGAGGCGATAAGGCGGAGAAGGCTGGAGGAGATCCAGCGCGCCCAGGCCGAGAGGATGGTCAGGGACCAGCAGGACGAGCAGGTCAAGGCCCAGCGGGAGATGATCCTGAGGCAGATACTGACCCCCGAGGCCAGGGAGAGGCTAGCCAGGATCGAGCTGGCCTACCCCGAGGTCACGGAGAACATCGAGAACCAGCTCATTGTGCTTGCGCAGAGCGGCAGGGTGAACAAGGTCATAGACGACGCGACGCTGAGGGACATCCTCAGGCGCATCATGCCGCAGAAGAGGGACATCAAGATAGAGAGGCGGTAGAATGGCGAAGAACAGGCCAGGTCCGAAGAAGCTGAGGTTGCTGAGAGCGGTGAAGCAGAACAGGAGGGTGCCCGCGTGGGTCATGCAGAGGACCGACCGGAAGTTCACGCACCACCCGAAGAGGCGGACCTGGAGAAGGAACAAGCTGGACAGGTGATACTTTGGCCGAAGAAGAGAGGATAATCACGGTGCCCTTGCGCAAGGCCATGGTCGCGCCGAGGACGAAGAGGGCGGCAAGGGCGATCAAGGCGATACGCGAGCACGTCATGCAGCACATGAAGGCGAAGAACGAGGACGTGTGGATCGACCCCAAGATCAACGAGCTGATATGGGCCAGGGGCATCGGCAAGCCGCCCAAGCGCATCAGGGTGAAGGCGATCAAGTTCGAGGACGAACTGGTGGAGGTCTCACTCTCGGAGGAGTAGGGGGCACTAATTGCTGGTGAGGGTGGACTTCGTCGGTAACCCCTACATAGGCGTCTATTGCGCGGCGAGCGAGAACCTGATGGTGGTTTCGTCCACCGTCTCGAAGAGGATGGTGCAGAAGATCAGCAGGGCGCTCGAGGTGCCTTCCGTCCAGACGACTATTGGCGGCTCGACGGTCGTCGGCGCGCTGGTTAGAATGAACAGTCACGGCATCATCGTGAACGACTTCCTGACGGGAAAGGAGGGGAGGCTGCTCGGCGGGAAGAACGTGCTCGTTCTGCCCGAGAGGCTCAACGCGATGGGCAACAACATACTCTGCAACGACAATGGCGCGGTGGTCCACCCTGGATATGACAAAGAGTTCTTGGGCGAACTGAGGGACGTCCTGGACGTCGAGGTCGTGAGGGGGACCGTCGCCGGGGTCAAGACGGTGGGGTCGTCGGCAGTCGCGACGAACAAGGGCGTCCTCTGCCACCCGCACATCAGGGACGAGGAGAAGGAGGTGCTGGAGGACGTGCTCAAGGTGCCCGCGACGATAACCACCGCCAACTACGCGACCGCGCAGATAGGTGCGTGCATGGTCGCGAACAGCAAGGGTGCGGCGGTCGGGAGCAGGACCACGCCGATTGAGATGGGTCGGATAGAGGAAGGACTCCTCCTCTATTGATTCTAGTCGCTGAACTTGGCCCCGCAGTTGGGGCACTCGGACACCGACACATCAAGCCTCTTTGAACAGAGCGGGCACTTGAACGTGCGAGTTCTCGCAGCCGCCGCCGCATCGTTCGAGGCGATGTTGTAGCCCACGACGATGAGCACGGCGCCCAGCGCGGTGAAAACAAAGGACAGGGAGTTGCCTAGCATCGGGACGAAGAGGAGCCAGACGAGCGCGTAGACGAGACCGCCCGCCGAGGCTATCGCGACTCCCCTGTAGGACCTAGCCGGACCCTCGATCTCTCCCTTGGAGACGATTTCGACGGCAGCCGGGGCTTCCTCGGCGACCTCCGGAATGGCTGCCTCCTCCTGAGGGACCTCGGCGGGGATCTCCTCCTCTCGTTCCCCAAGCTCTGGCGGAACCGGAAGGCCGAGATTCTTTAGGTTTCCGACGTAGACATCTCTGGGGATGGTGCCGGCCTCGTATGCCGCCTTGAGCCTCGCCGCCTTGACCTCGTCCTCTGACGGTTTGGCGGGAGGTTCCTCCTTCACTTCCTCGGCCAGCGGAACCTCGGCTGGAGGTCTTTCCTCCGGAGCGGCTTCCTTCTCGGGCGCCACTCCAAGCTCCGGCGGGAGCGGAACGCCGAGTTTCATCAGGCTGTCGGTGTAGATGCCTTTGCTGATTTTGCCGTTCTCATATGCCTTCTTGAGCCTCGCCGCTTTCTTCTCTGCGGCGCTCGGTTTGGCGGGAGGAGCTTCTCCTGCTTCCTTGGCTGGAGCGACCTCGACCGGCGCAACCTCCTCCACTTTCTGCGGTGCGACTTCTCCCTCTGCAGGAGCAGCCTCGGCAGGGATCTCCGCCACGGTCACTTGTGTTTCTTCCTGTTTCGCTGGCGGTGCCTCGAGTTCCTGTGGCACGGGGAGTCCGAGCGTCTTCAGGCTGTCGAGGTAGAGCTCCTTCGTGATCCTGCCGGTCTTGTACGCCTTCCTCAACCTCGCCGCTTTCCTCTCTATGTTGCTCGGTTTGGCGGGAGGGGCCTCCTTGGCTGCCTCGACAGGCGCAATGACCGCTGGCTTCGCCTCCTCCTTCGGCGGAGCAATCTCTTCCTTGGCTGGCGGGACCTCAATCTGGATCTCCGGTTGGACCGCGGTAGGCAATTCCTCCTTCACAGGCTGTTCCTCCGGCTCCGCCGGGACGGTCGCCCCGAGGGCTTTCAGGTTCTCGACATAGACCTCTCTCGGGATTCTGCCCGCCTCGAACGCCGCCTTGAGCCTCGCGGCCTTGTCGTCCAGGCCTGTCGTTTCTGCGGGAGGGACTTCCTCCGGTGGTTTCTCTTTCGCCTCTTCCACGGCTGGAGAGACTTCGACCGCAATCTCGGGCTGGACCTCGGGAGGAGTCTCCACTTCAGGCGGTGGCTCCTCAAGTTCAGGCGGGACAGCGATCCCCCGGGCCTTGAGGTTCCCGACGTAGACTTCCTTCGGGATCCTTCCGGCCTCGTACGCCGCCTTGAGCCTCGCGGCCTTCTCCTCCGCCGCCGTCGGCTTTGCGAGGGCTACCTCAATTACCTCTTCGACTGGAGCGCGAATCTCTTCTGGCGGCTTCTCCATGACCGGTTCCGCTGTTGGCTTCACCGCTTCTTCCTGAACCGGTTGCGGCGCCTCGATCTCCGCCTTCTCGACCGGCGGCAGTTCCTCCGGCGCGAGCTCTGCCGGCTTCACCTCTGCCTTGGCGGGTTCCGGCATCAGCTCTTCACAGATGAAGCACCGCGGCGCCCCTACTGGCACAAGCGCTCCGCAGTTCGGGCACTCGACCGTTGGCTCATCGTTCCCTTCAGCCATGTCGCACCATGAACCACATGCTTCGATATTATTCTTTCTCGCTCTTTCGACCGTTTCATAATCACACAACAAATTTGAAATAGCCCGCCATCAGTTGGTGACTCACGATGAGGACTCTCGTTCTCTGCGTGGACAGGGATGACGACGTCGGCGTGAAGGCTGGAATCAAGGGCCCTCTCATAGGGAGGGAGGAGAACCTCAACGCCGCGATGAAGCTCGGCCTCGCGGACCCCGAGGACGCTGATGTCAACACGATTCTCTCCGCAATCGCGATTTATGACGAGCTGGTCAAGTCTGGCAAGGAGGCCGAGGTCGCGACGATCACTGGCGATGTCCGAGTCGGCACGATCTCGGACGGCATCCTCACGGGGCAGCTCGAGCAGGTGATCGAGGAGACGAGGCCGTCTGGCGCATTCCTGGTCAGCGACGGTGCCGAGGACGAGTACATCTTCCCCATGATCGCGTCGAGGATCAGGGTCGACCACGTGAGGCGGGTCTTCATCCGCCAGTCCCCCGCGATCGAGAACACCTACTACATGCTCGCCAAGGCGCTGAAGAACAGGCGCGTCCAGCGCAAGATACTCTTCCCCATAGGGCTCGCCTTGCTGATTTTCAGCGCGCTCTACTTCATCAGCCCCACCTACGCTTCATCGATTGCAGGAGGCGCTATTGCTCTCTATCTGATCTTCCTCGCGTCGGGGGCCTCGGGGAGCCCAAGCGAATGGCGGAGGAGGCTCAACGAGGGCTACGAGAACTTCAAGAACAACATCGCATCGGGAGACGTCTCGATCATCTTCACGAGCGTCGCGTTCGTCATCGTCCTTTGGGGGATATTCAACGGCGTCGACGCGGCAAACCACTCCAATCTAACGCTGGGCCAACAGTTCGTCCAGTTCGCCGCGACGTCCCTCTGGTGGTTCGTCCTCGCCATGCTTATATTCGAAGGGGGCAGGGTCGCCACGGCATACTTCAGGAAGGGCAAGGTGCCCAAGCACGTGTTCGTCGTGGCGGGGACTTTCATAGCGATGGGGTTCGTCTTCTTCGCCGCGTTCGACGTCCTGTCTGCGTGGCTCGGCATGAAGAACCCGTCGAGCAGCCTCACCCTGATACTCATCGCCACGTCCCTCGCGATCTTCATAGCGGTGGCTGGGATGATCTCCTACCGCACGAGCGAGCGAGAAGTGCCCTCTGAGGACACCTGGCGGCACTGAGAAGGCGTGTCTGTCATGGAATTCAAGGACTGGGAGCCGCATTATCTCGATATATTGAGGGAATTCGGCTACAGCCGCGAGGCTGATGAGAGAGCCGCACGGATATTGGATGAGACTCTGTCGGGCGATAGGATTGAGCCGCGCGTTCTCGGGAAGACGCTGGGAGGCCAGGAGGTCTTCGTGGCGGGGAACGGACCTTCGTTGAAGGATGAGATTGCGGGGCACGAGGGGATTCTGATCGCGGCCGATGAAGCCGCAAGTGTCGCGATGCAGGCCGGCGTCGGCCCCGACATCATTGTCACCGACCTCGACGGCGATGTGAAGGACCAGATCAAGGCGAATGTGAAAGGTGCAATAGTGTTGATCCATGCTCACGGGGACAACATCCCCGCAATCCGTCGCTGGGCACCTTTGTTCAGAGGTCGGGTGATGGCCACGACCCAGAGCCGCCCGTTCTCCCGAGTCTACGACTTCGGCGGGTTCACAGACGGGGACAGAGCCGTATTCCTAGCGAATCACTTCGGTGCGTCAAAGATACGGCTCCTCGGCTTCGACTTCGAGCATCCCAGCCCCAAGGACGAGAACCCCGAGGTCAAGCTGCGGAAACTCGCTTGGGCGAAGAAGCTCATCAGCAGCCTCGGGATTCTCTAGACGGGCTACTGCGGCTTTTCGCCGCCAGCCTTCTTCTGCTCCTGCCACATCCGCCAGCTCAGGATCGGGTTCCTCGCCGCAAGGACCTCATCGACGCGGGAGACCGCCGTGTTGTGCGGTGCGGATTTCAGCACGTCCGGACTCTCGGTCAGAATCACATCGATCGCATCCGCGAAGGAGTCCAGCGTCTCCTTGCTCTCGGTCTCGGTCGGTTCGATCATCAGCGCCTCGTCGACCAGGTGGGGGAAGTAGACGGTCGGCGGGTGGAAGCCGAAGTCCATGAGCCTCTTCGCCACGTCAGCCGCCCTCAGCCCCCTTTCCTTGAGCCTCGCGCAGCTCAGCACGAACTCGTGCTTCCTGAGCTCCTGGTAAGGTAAGTCGAGGACCTTCTGCAGCCTGAATCTGAGGTAGTTCGCGTTGAGTACGGCCCGCTCGGACGCTTTGGTGAGCCCGTCCCCGCCCATGCGCAGGATGTACGCGTAGGCGCGGACGAACATGCCGAAGTTGCCGTACCACGAGTGCACCTTGCCTATCGTCTTGGGCTTGTCGTAGTCGAGTTTGAACTCGTTGCCGTCCTGCCTGATCACGGGCACAGGCAGATATGATTCGAGGGGCTCTTTCACGCCGACGGGACCCGCGCCGGGACCGCCGCCGCCATGGGGAGTCGCGAATGTCTTGTGCAGGTTGAAGTGGACTATGTCGAAGTTCATCCTGCCTGGTGAGGTCTTGCCCATGATCGCGTTGAGGTTCGCGCCGTCGTAATAGAGGAGGGCGCCTGAATCGTGGACGGTGTCCGCTATCTCCAGGATCTCCGGCTCGAAGATGCCGAGGGTGTTCGGGTTGGTGAGCATGAAGGCGAGCGTCTTCGAATTGAGGGCGGTCTTCAGGGCGTCAAGGTCCACCAGGCCTTCCTTGCTCGGTATCTCCACGACCTCGTAGCCCGCCATCGCGGCTGACGCGAAGTTGGTGCCGTGGGCCGTGTCGGGGACGATTACCTGAGTCCTCTGCTCGCCCCTGTCCTCGTGATACGCCTTGGCCAACAGGAGCCCGGTGAACTCGCCGGCGGCTCCAGCGGCGGGCTGCAGGGTGACGGCGTCCATGCCCGCGATCGACCTGAGCATCTGCTGAAGCTCGTACATCAGGCGGAGCGCGCCCTGGACCGTCGACTCGTCCTGGCAGGGGTGGATCCTCGAAGCCTCCGGCAGCGCCGCGAGCTCCTCCGTGAACTTGGGGTTGTACTTCATCGTGCAGGAGCCCAGAGGGTAGAATCCCGTGTCGATGCCGAAGCTCATCTCGGAGAGCCTGACGAAGTGCCTCACGACGTCGTTCTCGGGGATGTTCGGCAGCTCGAGGGACTTGCGCTCAAGCGCCTTGGGGACGAGGCCTTCCGGCAGCGGCTCCGTCTCTCCGTCGAACTTCTCGAAGAGCAGCGGCTCGTCGAAGTACGCCTGCCGGTACTTCACTCGATCGCCCCCAGCGCCTTGATGATCCTCTCTCTCTCGTTCTCTCCGTGAACGTCGGTCGTCGCGAACAGGGCGACGTGTCCCAGCTCGGGGAACCTGTCCTCGAGGGAGAGCCCGCCATGCAGGCCCCGCCTCAGCAGCTCCCTGTGCACGCGCGAGTAGGGGATCTTCGAGCGGACAGTGAACTCGTTGAAGTGAGCGCTCTTGAACATCGGGGCCTTGAAGCGCCTCAGGTGGTTGATGTTCCTGGCCAGGTCCCTGGCGGCGGTCATGTTCTCAACCGCGAGCTTCCTGAGCCCGCTCCCGCCGAGGACGGCTATGTAAGCGGTTGACGCGATGGAGACGAGGGCTTCATTCGTGCAGATGTTACTGGTCGCCTTCTGCCTCCTGATGTGCTGCTCTCTGGTCTGGAGGGTCATGCAGAATGCTCGTTTTCCCTTCGCGTCGTTCGTCATGCCTATGATCCTGCCCGGCATAGCCCTGATGTGCTCCTTCTTGACGGCGAAGACTCCGAGGAGGGGACCGCCGTAGCTCGGCGGGTTCCCGAGGCCCTGTCCCTCCCCGATGACGATGTCGGCGCCGTATTCGCCCGGCGGCTTGGTGATCGCGAGTGAAAGGGGGTTCGCGCCGACGACGAGGACGGAGGGCACCAGACTCCTGATCTCGTCCACCTTTTCCTCGAACACACCAAAGAAGTTCGGGTTCTCGAAGTAGACGCCGCAGGTATCCGGTCCGACCTGCGACTTCAGCATATCGAGGTCGAGCTGTCCGGTGTTCGCGTCGAACTCGACCATCTTGATCTTCAGGCCGACCCCGGAGGCGTAGCTCCTGAGGACCTGCAGCCTCTCGCGCCCCATCGCCCTGCCAACGACGAACTCCTTGCCGCCGTGGATCCTGTGCGCCATCAGGGCGGCCTCGCCCAGGGCGGTCGCCCAGTCGTACATCGACGTGTTCGCGGCATCCATGCCTGTCAGCTCGCACATCATGCTCTGGTACTCGAAGAGCGCCTGCAGGACGCCCTGGCTGATCTCGGGTTGGTATGGGGTGTAGCTGGTGTAGAACTCCGACCGCGACTGTATCGCCCTCACCGCCGCAGGGATGAAATGATCGTAGATTCCCGCTCCGAGGAACGAGGGCAGCTTCTCCGGGGTCTTGTTGGCCCCGAGAACCTTCCTGACCTTCGCGACAGCCTCAGCCTCGGAAATCCCCGCGGGAAGCGTCAGGCCGTTGATCCTGACGCTCTCGGGTATGTCCTTGAACAGCTCGTCGACCGAGGCGATGCCTAGAGCATCCAGCATCGCCCTCTCATCTGATTGCATACGATTTGATTCGGAAACCTCTATCGTAGATAAACATTTGCGGAAAGGTCGATTGCCGCTTTATGAGGAAGATTGCGCTCAACCGCCAGACACGACCGCGATGACGCGGATGCGGTCTCCCTCTCGCAGTTCTTCGTCGATCGGAATCGGTATGTCATCGCGCGCGAGGATGTGGACATCGGGGGCGAGGAGCAGTGATTTCATCAAGTCGTGGCCATTCGATCGGGCGGGGAGGTCCATGACGATTTCTCGCCTCTGGGGAAAGAATTCCACGACGACCTTCATCGTCATCGATGAAGCAGTGGAGGTAGAAAATACCCGCGGGCGATACGGTTAAGAGATTGGCGGGGATTGCGGGCGCGGGTGCCCAGGTAGCCTAGCCCGGTCAAGGCGGTAGCTTCGAGCGTGTCGAGCCGAAATCCGGCGGCACCGAGCAAGCTACTGGCCGAAAGGCCTCGCAGGTTCGAATCCTGCCCTGGGCGCTCTCCACATAGGTTCGGTGCAGATTTTCGCATTTGCGGAATCTCAGCGAAAATCCGGTGTTGTCCCCATAATCAAGGAGGCCGCGAGGCCTCCACTTTTTCCTTTTTGGACAACTCCAGAATTTCACGGTCACGGCCA
>Ga0315277_10000871_pt1 | contig 45716 bp, 38 predicted proteins | sample YL17G05_15_MG_FD_203695 | JGI IMG/M metagenome (GOLD analysis project Ga0315277, IMG submission 203695) | Sediment microbial communities from Yellowstone Lake, YNP, Wyoming, USA - YL17G05_15 | ecosystem: Environmental > Aquatic > Freshwater > Lake > Sediment | place: USA: Wyoming | collected... | reverse complement strand
CGATTAACTCTAAAGGATTTCAACTTCCCACCTATCCAAACAACTGCTATTTCTGCTCTGATTGTAGCACATGTTATTATAGTTGCGTATGGGAGCCCAGCTTGATAACCTCACGGCAATTTTTACCTACCATTATGAGTTTTTTGAAACAAGGCTTGTCGTTGAATATTATATAACTAATTATATAGTGTCTTCAATGTGAAATTCAGCATTATTTTCAAAAATTTTATGGAATGATTTAGGTAAATCTTTGTACGTTATATCTGGTTTCTTTAGATGCAATATATCTCTTGAATTATAGGTATTCCAAAAAAGCAGGGGCTCGTCTTTGATGTCTTTTTCTTTAATGAAGTGGAGCAGCGCTGCGAAGGTTTTACCGGTATAGGTAGTATCGAGGAGAATATTCTCATACTCCTTTACTAATTTAATGGCTTCAACTCCCTCTGGCGTGACTTTTCCATAGCCACCTCCAAAAAAATCGTGAAGAATTGTGGGGCTATCTCCTAATTTGACATTCGGGACGGCTGAATCCCGTTTTTGTAAGTATTTCAACGTTTTCTTAGCCAATTTCAGGACGGCATTGGCGTAAGAGAACGTCCCATTATAAAGCGCAACAAAAGTTTCAACTACACGAACACCTATTATGTTAATATCCAAATCTGCCAATTTAGTTCCGAGCAATAATCCTGCCATCGTCCCCATTGTGCCGCAGGTAACGAATAAGTAACGGGGCTTCGGCATCTCACCATTCTCAATTTGCGATTTTAGTTCAAACGCGGCATTCACAAATCCCAGAACCCCAAGGGGTGAGGACCCGCCCGCTGGCAGAAAGTAGGTGTTTCTCCGTAATCGCTTGAAAACCATATACTGGAATAATCCTCCCACCTCTCCATACGGGCCTAAGACCTCTGCATCGAGTGAGCGAAAGATGAGCAATTTCTTCTGTACATCTGCGGTAATGGGCTGATTGAATAAAATAAGGACGGGCTTTAAATTCACCTGTTGCGCAAAGATTGCTGTTGCAAGGCAATGATTCGAACCGGTCCCCCCCATTGTCAAAATATTGGCTCTCTGTTTAGTTACTGCATCTGCCAAGGTAAACTCAAGCTTTCTAGGCTTATTCCCTCCATAAATCTCTGTAGATTGATCATCTCTCTTAATCCATAACTGTGAGACCTTTAAAGAATTCCCTAAGGCTTCCAAATGTTGTACGGCAGTTTTTTTATTAATTAGAGAGATATGTGGAATTTTCTTTTCCAATCCTGGATATTCGTCAAATAAAAAAATCGATTTCTGCACCATTTCTTATGAGACCTACCTTCAGGCATTCAGTACTAATCACTCTTTGAGCCTTTTATAATTTGATTCTATTTTTATTTGACCATATATACTAACAATTAAACTCAAATTAATAAGGGCTATGATTCCTAGTGACAAATCCCGAAGAACCAAAACCAGAAAAACTCTCAAAAGCAGCAAAAGAAGAGCGGAAAAAACTAGAGAAAGCCTCCATGAAAATTGAGAGCCAGATCGAAGAGAAAACCTACTTGAAAACGAGTATTTTCATTTTAATTTTAATTGATTTTCTAGTGTTTGCGGGAGTTTTATTCATCACCAAGAGTCTCTTCGGAATTTACCTAGTTATTGGGTATATGTCCCTAATCACATTAATCGCTCTGGTTCCCGTGACGATGGAAGAATACATTCGAGTAGGCCGAAAGCCGCCTGCGCTTGTTCGGTTCTTTAATTGGCTTCTTGAGAAGATTCTCCCCTTCAATCGCCAAACAATGAGAATCGGTCCGTCTATTCTTATTATTTTCACTTATCTGGTTAGTATAGGTGGTTTTATCGCAATTGGGATCTATATTTTTGCGGATTTTTTGTCTCAAAATCCTCATATCTATGATTATTTAATAGAAGGAATCCCTTCAGGGCAATACGGATTTTTTTCATTCGTGAGTGATTCATCGATCAATTCATTAGTTCCTGCTATTTTATGGTATCTTATCATTTTAATTCCTGTTCTGTTTTGTTTCTTGTTTTTAGTTGCAGGTCTCTATTATCAGAACAATGAACCTACAAAACTGTTAAATATAGTGATATTTTCCCCTTTAATGGTACTTCTTCCAATATTCTTAACTGCGCCTTCTATTACATCCCCCTCTATAGTGATAGCTGTCATTTTCCTTGTAGGATGGGTAGTGACCCTTCGGCTTTGGTATCGATTTACGAAACGCACGGCGCTTATCAGTATTTCCCTCTTGTTCACACAAACCTTGGCTTCCTTTTTGATGTTCTACAATTTTATTTTTATTGAAGTCCGCGATCCCAGTTATTATGTTTCAGGTACCATCGATACGTCCTCTTACTATAATCCTTTATACCTCGCAATTTGGTTTGGAGTTCTCATCTTTATCCCGTTAATAACAAAAATTTTTGATAATCTCATAAAAGGGAAACTCAGAATTCTCGGAGTACTTATTGCGGTAGGAACTGCGGTTATGTTCCAGTTCAATTTTTTTGATCGCTTTAGTAATGCAATATATGATGCCTATGGACCCTCACCCGGCAATAACCCCGCTGAGGTTTTTGTTGGATCGGGATTTTTCTTCTTTTATATCTATTTACTCCTAATTCCCCTCTTCTTTATTTTTGGTTATTTTCAAATCGGCATTGCCAGATCGCTTTATCGGTCGCTGAGGGATTTTGGCAAAAAACATAACCACTTCAATTCATTTAGGATTCTCGGCACGATTTTCTCTGCTCTATTCATTTTCGGGATTCTCTTTGTGTATTACTTTTTCCTCTACACCCCCGAGAACTACCAAAATATGTTCAGTCAAATAACCTCCCTATATAATGGCGAATTAATTCGTTTCCTCACCTTGGACCCGACTACGCTTACCCCGATCGACTACCATCAACTCTTCGAGGTCGGTTCCCTTGCAATCACAATTGGGCTTTTAGCTTACTCTTCCTATAGCGGCGCCTACAATTTTAGCCTATCGACCGATAAAACCTTTTTAGAACCCGATATTAAACGACTCGGCGTCTTCAATTTCATCCTTTTCACAAGTCCGCAATCTTATAAAACACGCGTCGTTTTTTCGCTTTCCTTAATCTTCGTCTTTCTCGGCATTTCGGCGATTTTCGCATTCCTGAAAATCCATACGGTGCTATTTGCAGACCTATTTGGAAATAATATGCCTCCAAGCCTCCTTATTTTCGCCACCATCGATGGACTTAAGTTAGGCATCTCGATCATCGGTGTTATTGTAGCGATCATCATTTTCTTCTCTATTCTCTATCGCCAGAGAAAATATTAAAGACTAGAGTTACCTCTAAAGTTAGGGATATAAACCACGAACACGGATCGCTTCTGCAATTCTCCCGACCGCTATCATATAGGCTGCAGTTCTTAACGAAACCTTTCTTTCTTCCGCGAGCTTATTAACCTCATTAAATGCTTTCACAATATGTCCTTCGAGTTCTTGATTCACACGGTCAAGATCCCAGAAATAGGAATGCAAGTCTTGCACCCACTCAAAATAACTCACAATGACACCGCCCGCATTTGCTAAAATATCGGGAACCACTGTGATACCCTTCGACTTAAGTATTTCATCTGCTTCGGGAGTGGTAGGACCATTTGCCCCTTCCACTATCAATTTTGTCCGTATCGAATTGGCATTATCTTTCCGAATTTGGTTTTCAATCGCAGCCGGGATTAAAATATCGCAATCCAGGGCGAGCAAATCTGCATTGCTAATGGGCTTTGTACCTGGGAACCCAATGACGGACCCCATCTCACGTTCGTAATTTTTCAACGCCACTGGATCAATCCCTTTAGCACCATAGATTCCTCCGTTAATATCACTAACCGCAACTAATTTACAGCCCATTTCCCCCGCCAGAATCTTGGCGGTCACTGATCCCACATTTCCATATCCTTGGACTGCAATTTTCACTTGAGGTCCTAGTACAATTCCCATTTTCTTACAAATTTCCCGGGTCACATACGATAAACCACGCCCTGTTGCCTCTTCACGTCCTAAAGACCCGCCAATAGAGATCGGTTTCCCCGTAACTACTCCTAAAGTCGTTTCACCAACTCCCATACTGTAGGAATCCATAATCCACGCCATAACCTGTTTGTCTGTATTGACATCAGGGGCGGGTACATCTTTATGAGGTCCTAGAATCCTAATAATTGCGTAGGTATAGCGGCGGGTCAGTCGTTCTAACTCCCCTTTTGATAGATTTATCGGATTACATACGATACCCCCCTTCGCTCCGCCATAAGGTAATCCGACCACTGCGCATTTCCAGGTCATCCACATACTCAATGCTTTCATCTCATCCATCGTGACCTCTGGCGAATAACGGATGCCGCCTTTTGAAGGCCCCAATGCTATGTTATGCTGCGCGCGATAGCCCTCGAAGACTTGCACAGTCCCGTCATCCATCTTAATCGGGATGGATACCACTGAAATCTGCATGCAATGTTTCAGAATTTCGTGAATCCAAGGCTCTAAATTCAATTCTTCCGCCGCAATTTCAAGTTGCTTCAAAGCTATTTGATAAGGATTTTCACTCATTCAACCAACCTCTCAAACTGTTGAATTTTTTTCTCTTAATTCTATAATTTTATTCCCTATAATCTCTATTTTACCACGATAAATCAATCAACCACAACCCATAAAATTAATTCTCCCCTCTCGTTATATGAATTCAATTTTTTTACGCATCATTGCCGAGTAAATTGATGCTCGAAGGGATTAGTGATGAGCCAAATAAGCGAAACATCCGAAAAAACAAAAGCACCATTGGATCCCAAGCAAGTTCGGAACGTCAAAATTTTGTGCATTCTCATCGGGATCAGTAATATCCTCTGTGTTGTGCTGATGGCAATTTTTTGGAGTATTTATGATTATTTCATCATCTTAGGGATGAGCATCTTAGGAATGGCCCCTGCGTTCATAGCGAATGCGGGCATGACCGTTGCTGGGACCTTCCGGGGTGCTGGGCGACCGATGGACTTCGGACGGAATTTTCTCGATGGAAAACGCCTTTTTGGGAAAGGAAAAACATGGAAAGGCTTCTTCGGTGGCTTTCTCATTGGCGTGGCTTTCGGTTGGTTGCTGGTTCTCCTCTATCCCGTGTTAGCAATTGCTATTCACGCTGGTCAATGGGCGCTTGTCAAACAAGTCACGGAAAATGAGTTATTGACCATTTTTCTACAACCTACCACCTCGGATTTGTTTTGGCGGATCATCCTGCTGTCCATTGGGGCCTGTTTGGGCGATTTAATCGGATCTTTTTTCAAACGGCGCACTGGAAGGGATCGCGGTGAGTCATTCCCACTTGTTGATCAACTGGGCTTCGTCATAGTTGCCTATCTTCTCGCATATCCCTTCTTTCCCATGCCTTGGTACTACTTTCTCGTGGTTTGTCTGCTCACACCACTCATTCATGTCTTAGCGAACATTGTTGGCTGGTACCTCGGTAAGAAGCAAGTCCCTTGGTAGATCAATAATTCCCATTTGCGCAAATTTCGAGATACCGTCCCCTTGTATAATCCAACCTCCTAAAACCTTATATAGAGTTAGTGATGAAAAATTCTTTAGACTCGTAAGGGTTTTTCACATTGAAAAAGGGTGAATTATGATGAGCCAAAACACTCGGGTACACCCCCAACGAGCTTTATTGAAACTTCTAAGTGTCCTTTTCATTATCACTTTCACATGGTTCTGCGCGGAATCACGCATAGGACCCGCAGTCCCCTCTACCACGCCTCTTTCCCTAGGCACCCTCTGTTCCGCTACCGTTCCGGGGAGTAGTGACCCCACCCAAGATGAGTGGCCTATGTTCCGCGGGCAGCTCAACCATACTGGCGAGGCGCATACAAATCATACAGGTCGCGCAAGTCCCTTTTGGAGCTACCCCACGCTGGGTTACATGGTATCTTCACCGGCGGTGGCGGACGGGCGCGTGTTCGTGGGCGACCAGTACGGCAAGTTTTATTGCATTAATGCTCTCACAGGGATGCAATCCTGGTACTATGACACGGGAAATTACGTGGAATCTTCCCCTGCAGTGGCGGGCGATCGCGTATTTGTAGGTAGCGACGGTTCTTATATTTATTGTCTGAACGCCACTTTTGGAAATCGCATCTGGTTTTATCACACAGGGGGATCCGTGCGTTCTTCTCCTGCCGTGGCGGGCGGGCGCGTCTATGTGGGTAGCAATGACTACAAGGTCTATTGCCTGAACGCTACCACGGGCGAGTCCCTCTGGAACTTCACCACTAAGAATTGTGTATATTCTTCCCCTGCCGTAGCGGACGGGCGCTTGTATGTGGGCAGCTTAGATGGTAGGGTCTATTGCCTAAACGCCTACACTGGTCAGCAACACTGGAACTACAGCACGGCGAATCAGGTGTATTCTTCGCCGACCGTGGCGGGCGGGCGCGTCTATGTGGGCAGCAATGACTACAAGGTCTATTGCCTAAACGCCACCACGGGCGGGTTCCTCTGGAGCTATACCAAGGGGGACGGGTGGTCTTCGCCAGCAGTAGTGGGCGGGCGAGTCTATGTAGGCAGTGGCAACGGGAATATCTATTGCCTGAACGCCACCACAGGCGGGTTCCTCTGGAGCTACGCCACCGATGGCATTATTTACCTTAGTTCCCCTACCGTGGCAAGCGGGTGCGTGTATATAGGAAACCAAAATCACAAGGTCTATTGCTTGAACGCCATCACGGGCAAGTCCCTTTGGAATTACACCACAGGAAATTGGGTGGATTCTTCACCAGCGGTGGCGAATGGGCGCGTCTACGTGAGTAGCGCCGACTGCAATGTCTATTGCCTCCCAACTATACTCGATAAGACACCGCCTACCTATACCTCCGTGACAGAAAGTGCTGATCTGCTGGAATTCGGCGGCACTGAGACCATCACCATCACGGGCGTGGCGGATCTCTCAGGAATTCAGGCGGCCCTGATTAAATTTGGAGGGACGAACCACACCATGACCGATTTGGGCGGTGGCACTTGGCGGTACAATACTTGGGTTCCTAACGCCACGGATACCTTCCCCTATACAATTTTCATCGGAGATACTGTGGGCTTTTGGAATGGGACTTCTGGCGAAATTACTGTTCAAGATACCACTCCTCCCACTTATTCATCGGTGACGGAAAGTGACCCTCTATTGGAACTCGGGGGGACCGAAACGATCACGATTTACAATGTGACGGACCTTTCGGGAATTTGGAGGATCTGGATTGAATTCGAGGCAATGGAACATGATATGACCGATCTCGGCGGCGGCAACTGGTGCTGTTCTACGTGGGTTCCCGGCAGCACGGGGAATTATTCGTATTCCATTACCATCGAAGATTACGAGTACAATTTTAATACAATTCCTGGGACCCTTCAAGTTATTGATACCACCCCGCCTGCTTGCACATCGGTGACGGAAAGTGCTGATCCGCTGGAGCTCGGGAGGACCGAAGCGATCACGATTGCCGGCGTGGCGGACCTCTCGGGAATTCAGGCGGCCCTGATTGAATTTGGAGGGACGAACCACACCATGACCAACCTCACAGGCAGCTGCTGGTACTACAATAATTGGAGCCCCAGTAGCACTGGCACGCATTCTTACATAATTTACATCCAAGACACTACTGGGAATTGGAATGAGACCTCGGGCTCTATCGAAGTCGTCGCTCCTGCCCCACCTACCTATACGCTTGTGACAGAAAATACGGACCCGCTCACACTCGGCGGGACAGAAATCATTACCATCACAGGGGTGACCGATATTTCTGGGATCCAGACGGTCCGAATTGCCTTCGAGGGCGAGAACCATACCATGACCGATTTAGGCGGCGGCACTTGGGTATATAATACATGGATTCCCGGAAGTGCGGGTACCTATCCTTACATAATTTACATCCAAGACACTATTGGGAATTGGAATGCGACCTCTGGCTCGATCGAAGTAAAATCTACTTCCTCTATCCCTGCTTTCTCGTGGCTTTTTATAATACTGGCTTTCAGTATTGTCGCCAGTCTTGTGCTTCTGAAAAAGAAATTCAATCAAAATATCCCTCGAGTTTTTTGATAATTTCAAAATAATTTCATCTCTTCCTTTTTGATCCCAAAGATTGGATCAAATTACTTTCACTTATCTCTCTCCCTTCGACCTGAAACAGCAGATTAAACTGACGCTCAAGGACACAAAACTTTTAAAATGCGCAAATGAAGATAGCTCCGAGTCTTTTTTTACAACTGGTACATGCTACACGAGGCAGATGAACTTTCCGTTGGAACCTTGGTTGCTGGATCTGAACTTGGATGGGGACCGAATCGCACTCTGGTTTAAATATCCCGCAAAAGTGGAGTGCAAGTGGCTTAAATATCAGCCGTCCTTCTATGCCGTCCCCCGGAAGGTGACGTATCCTGAGCTGGAACAGATTTTGAAATCGCATCCGCACGTAGAGCAAGTCGAACTCGTGCCGCGCTTTCATCCCATTCAAGATCATGAAAGGCGCCCCGTTTTCCAGGTTTTTTGTGACCGATTATCGGCGTTCCACAAAACCTGGCAGGATATTGAGGCGTTAGACAAAGCAGAAATCTGCAATGTAGATTTTCCGCTCGTGCAAAAGTGGATGTACGAAACAGGCTTCTTCCCCATGGCGCGCGTCAAGTATTCTTCCGGCGCGGGCGACACGCTTGAGGCGCTGGAATTGTGCGATAGCCGGGAGACCATTCAATACGAGATCCCCGAGTTAACGCGACTCAAGCTGGACATTGGTATCAAAACGCCCTATCTCGTGGCCCGTGAGGAAGACCCTCTAAAATGGATTCGTCTTTTGAACGGGGAAGAAATCCTCATCGAGCATCTCAGTGAGCATGATATGCTGCTTGAATTGATGCGGACGGTGCGCGCCTTAGACCCTGATATCATTGAGACCGCGAACGGCGACAACTTCCTCTTTCCCTATTTAATCGCCCGGGCTTCCAAGTACGGTTTAGCCAACAGGCTCACCTTATCCCGCGATGGCGTTCCGCTCAAAAATTGCCTTCACACGCTCCACGGATCAGGCTCCTACTTCTCCTACGGGGTGATGTACTATCGGTCTCCCCGGCAATACTACCTCCATGGGCGTCTCCACATCGATACTGGAAATGGGACGCACGCTTTTTCGTTGCAGGGAACCCCGGGCATGATCGAAGTTGCCCGGCTGACGCTGTCCCCTCTCCAACTGGTCTCCCGGATTACCATCGGGCAGGCCATGACCTCTATGCAATTCTACAAAGCCCACCAGCTCGGCATCTTGATTCCGCAGAGCAAAACGAATACGGCGGAGCACTTTAAGTCCGGCTTGAAGATGCTCCAGAGCGATCGGGGCGGCTTCATTTTTTCCCCGATTGTCGGCTTCTTTGAAAATGTTGCAGAAACTGATTTTTCCTCGATGTATCCCACCATCATGCTCACCCACAACATTTCCCCGGAAACTGTCCTCTGTTCCTGCCACGATTCCCCGTGTCGTGTCCCCGAACTGGACTACAACGTCTGCGACAAGCGGCTGGGGCTCGTCCCCCAAGCGATAGAACTCGTCCTCACCAAGCGGAAGGCATACAAGGCGCTTGCCAAGCAGGCGCCTGACAAGGAACGCTACGAATGCATAGAGAAGGCGCTAAAATGGATCCTAGTTACATCATTTGGTTATACGGGTTACCGCAACGCGCGCTTCGGACGCATTGAAGCGCATGAGTCCGTGACAGCGTGGGCTAGAAAAATTTTGCTGGAGGCAGCACACATCGCCGACGACTTTAAGCTGGAGATCATCCACGGAATCGTTGATTCCCTCTGGCTAAAGGGCTCTACGGACGATAGCACTTACGTGCAGTACTGCGAAGCCGTTTCTGCCGCCACTGGGATCGAAATGCAGCACAAAGGACTCTTCAAGTGGGTGGTCTTCCTGCCCACGAAAGCCGTCCCCGAGGTAGGTGCACTCACGCACTATTATGGCGTCTTTCGGGATGGCACTATCAAAGTGCGGGGTTTAGAAGTGCGTCGGCACGATACGCCTTTTTACATCAAGCAGGCGCAGGATGCGCTGCTCCGGCTCCTCGCGAAAGCGAATGACTGGCAGCAATTTCAGAATTTACTGCCGAAGGCACACCGACTCTTACAGCAATATATCAAGCGAATCATGGAGGGCGATGTTGATCCCGCTGCCCTGCTCCTCACAATGCGCCTTTCGCGCCTTCCCGAGGAATACCAAAACCATTCTCGTCAAGCTCTCGCCGCTTGGCAGTGCAAACGCTTGGGGATGGATCCGCAGCCAGGAAAAATGGTTCAATACCTCCTCACCAATTCCCAAGCGAAGCGCCCGCAAGACCGCGTGCTTCTTGCCCAATTACTCGAGCACACCGATCGCCCCTACGACCGCGCGGCGTATCGCGACCTCTTAGAGCGCATGTTTGAAAACATGCTCCTGTTCATGAAAGCCTCCCAAAGCACTGGATTATTCCGAAATAAGCAGCTTGTCTGAGGCGGAACGACTAGTTGAAGTCAGTTTGAATACGAAGTAGGCCTGAATAATGCCGCAAATAACCGTGACATACACGAAAAATTGCATTGGGAAAAAGCTGTTGAGTTCTCCTGCCATCGCATACCCAATCCAGGAAATGCCCCCAAAGAGGTGCAATAAAGCACTTGCCATGATGAAGAACGGAATGAAGAGATTGAAAATAAGAATGTCCACTTTTACCTGGAGCGCTTCACTTCGGTTCTTCAGGAAATATTTAAAGAGGTAGAGTATCCCAATCCAAAGTACGAAAAAGACCGCAAATTCCTGAATGAGATAAATGGTTAATCCCTGCCAGAGCCCAAACTGCTCCATCAAGGCGCGAATCAACGAATTGCCCTCGTCTTCAATTCCAAATGGCGGTTGGCTGAGGCAGATATACGTTACGATCACATCGAAAAATGCAAAACCGATGTATGCGATCATCCAATTTCGCATTGAGTTTAGGTGCATTCTATGATACCTTCACTATTGCTTATCAGTTGTCCTTTTTAATCTCCACAGAATGAGATTGGATTTTCAAATTTTAAAATCTGATCCTATTTTCCCTCATCGAAATGAGAGAGGATTGAGGTCATTATCCAACAGATAATTTATAAATAAGTTGGTTCTAATTAACATTCTTGTTCGGGTTCAAATTCGATCCCGGGATTCACGTGGGTACTGGTACTGCTAGAATTTGCAGGCCTCAGTCTGTTATTAATGACGATAAAACGCAAGCAGAAACTTCAGGCTCTCCCTAATTTATACCTCTTTTTCTCATTAAATATAAAATTTGTAATTCTTTGCATAAGTAGAATTTACTAGTTCTATTTCTGTAAAATCCAAGGATTATTGTAGGATACCTATTTAACCAGACAAATGGTTTGCTTATCTGAAATTATCATCCATCGAAATTGAGAGATTACCCGCATCCCAATAATAGGCAAGTTTATAGATTGAACAGGAATTAAATACTTATGTTCCTCATCCCTTGTCGTATCATTATTTTCGATTTTAGCAATATATGCTTGATTTTTATCAACTAATTCAGCCATTGCTTCAAAATTCTCAATTTCGATTTGCCTATCGATCGAAATTCCTCTACCTATACCAACTTTATTGAGTTTTAACATTAGGATGGTGTCTTGATCTAACCCGATATACCCCGAAAATCCTGTATCGAAAATACAGGGTTTGATGATTGAAATCTTCGATTTAGGATTGATTATACGAATTGGAATAATGAATATACCTAATTCTGCAATCATTTGCCAACATTGAATAATTTCCAAAAATTAAGCCAGCTTTAAGGTTTTAAGGTCTTTTTTAATCTCTTCTACGACAGCTTCTGATGGAATAAGTTCCTCAAAAGTGATTTTAGTTAGTATTTCGATCTGTTCCGCTGTAAAAGGGCCAATAATAAAAGGGATCATCCCATTATAGTTACTTTGTTTGATGTAATTACGCACCGCTTCTCGAATAATCTCACTTCTACTTTGAAACAAACCGCTTTTGACCAATTCATCCACCTTAGCAAGTATTTTTTTTGGAAGCCGAATTTGTAATGTTTCCATTGTCATATCCATCATTCATTACAAGTGTAATGCATCTTAATATATATTTCGATTACATCGAATCATATGTGTATAGTCTCGACCTCTGTATTACCGATAGATGCAATCAACACTGTCCGCACTGTTACGTCAATCCGCGCTCCGCCATGGAGGAGTTGCCCACCCAAACGATTCTAGACCTGTTGAGCGAATGTTCAGAGCTAGGGGCTACGAATTTTCATGTATTTGGGGGCGAACCCTTCTTACGGGATGATTTGCAGGAGATTTTCAGTTATGCATTCGATTTAAATTTTGCCCTCAGTATTGCAACAAATGGAATACAGATTACCCAGAATGATCTCGAGTGGTTGCAACGATTCAATCCTTTTCTCGGAATTACGCTCCATGGTCCTCAAGTCTTTCATGATACGTTCACCAAGATGGACGGTGCCTACGAAAAGTCGCTTAATACGCTCAAAGCTGCCTTGAAATTAAACCTGAATGTCGGCGTGATAACCTGCATTACTCGACTGAACTTTGCGCTCTATTATTCATGGATGCAACAACTAGCCGACTTAGGGGTTCAAACCTTTTTCATCCTCTATTTTTCCCCGCTCGGGCGCGGACTTGAGCGAAGCGATTTCCAGATTTCCAATGAAGAATGGAATTCCTTAGCTCAAAGCTTAAGAGAATACCATCTATCCAACACAAATAGCGTTTCCTTCTATTTCGAGGCCAGTATCCTCCCCCGAACTAACGTATTATTCACGCGACCCTCAACGGCATGTTCGCTTTACACGAAATCGAATTGCGTCGTAGATGCGAATGGCGATATTTACCCCTGTATTCTCTTCCTCCGAAATCCTGCGTTTTCACTGGGGAATTATACGCTGAACAGCCTCTATGAGATTTGGGACCGCTTTACTCCACAAATTTGGAAGGACAGTTTCCCTGCTATAGAAGGGACGGGATGCGGCACCTGCGAATTCCTCCGGTTCTGTAAAAGAGGCTGCCCCGCCTACCTGAAATCGGGCCAGGACTTCCGTTGTGATGCCAAATACGTCCCAGTTTGCCCTCTCTACACAGAACTGCTTTAGTCGATTGAAACCGCGCTACAGCTGAAGCAATGCTCGTAGTTCAGCGAAAACCTGCTCCCTCGTTTGGGGCGTCAATGTATAAAGTTTTAAATCGTTTCTATTATAAACCTTGGTTACAAAAGGATGCGAAATCTGCCCTATCGTCCCGAGCACTTTTTGCAGTTCGAGAGCTTCCCACACTATCTCTTGAAAGGCGCTGGATACCAATTCCATTTTCCCGATTTCATCGATGATAACAAAATCCACCTTTTTTTCGAGCGCCTTTTTGATCCCCTTCACGCCTATATTCTCGAGATCCCTTAGATTCACCTTATATTGGGAGACTCGGGGACCCTCCGGCTGGCTCACATGCGCTAAAATACCCCGTTCGCTGGTCATCAGATTCACGATTTCAAAACCCACCCGTTGTCCCTCACGCAGTTCAGGGGTACTTATTCCTCCAATTTGCTTCCCTTTTTGCTGCATCAGGGTTATCAACTTTTGAATCAGCGTGCTCTTCCCGCAACCCGGCTTGCCCCGGATCAAAATATTCATTCCACTCCTCCTAACTGTGATATTTCAATTTTAAGGACATATTGCACGTGAGACATTTCTTATCCGGCTCGACTTTCGAGACCGTATATTTCCGATTGCAGGTCTTACAAACTAACACGACTTTCAAGATTGCATTACACTCCGGGCATCGTTCCTTCTCCATTTTATCGGTTACGAAGTATTTTTTGCATCGCAAGCAGTATTTTTCAAATTGCGGCAGATGGAATTCAGTTATAATATGTCTCTCCTAATTGATTCAAAATCTCATAATCACTCTCAATATTCTTTATTTAATTTTTGGACCTATAAAATCGGATAAAGTGCGCTGTTGCTTGACCTGTTGCTTGCCCTCTTGCTTGAAGTCCTGATACGGCAAGCCTAGCGCTTGTTTGAATTCGTTCGCATCTTGCGGGGAAAATCCGCGAAAGTGATTATTGAAATTAATGAGGGCTTCTCGAAACTCTGGCGACCTCTCAAAGCTGTTCAATTTCTGTTTCACTTCCTCTAAGACCTGGTCCTGCGAACGCTGGATTTTATTGAACACGGTCAAGGCTCGGTCGCCCACGAGCCTGATATAATAGGTATTCTGATCCGGGCGATAAATCGGGTTCACTCCCTCCTTATAGTTCGTGACCAGCACCACCCGCGCTCCGTCTACAAAGGATTGCAGGAGCTGCTCATTAAACCACTTATTATCCCGCAACTCGACAAAAATGGGTTTTTGCGTCGGGATTTGGTTCAAAATCTCGAGTAATTTTGTCTTCCGCTGGGCTGTGTATTTAAAGGAAGGTGGAAATTGCAGTAAATAGCCCTTGATTTTTGGTTCGAGTTCCTTCATCCGGTCGAAAAAGGTTCCTATCCGCGCGTTAAGATCCGACCCCGCCACTTTGTGGGTGATCTGCTGCCAAATCTTCACGGCAAAGCGAAAAGTCGCCGGAACCGCCTTGAACCATCTACTAACCGTCTCTTCTGTCGGCAGACTGTAGAAGGTCGAATTGACCTCCGTGAAATCGAAAAATTTCGCATAATAGGCTAGGTGATGGTTCTTCTGGAGGCTTTTGGGATAAAAGGGTCCTATCCAATCTTTATAGTCCCACCCTGCGCACCCAACCAGAATGTTCTTCAATGTAATCCCGGAATCAATTTCTTCTTTTGATTTGTTTGTTTTCCATATAGAAAATACAATACAAATAGTAGTATTTACTTCATAGATTAATTAAAAATCTAATTATCGGCAAATTACTCATATTAGAAATCTTTATATTTTTGAAACTGGGAAAAGAATCTAACAATTTAAGGAGTAAAGGGAAGAGTATGGTCCTTTCTAAAAAGTTGAAGATAGTGTTGATTATAAGTTGTATTCTAGGGGCATCTTTGTGTATTAGTCTTATTACTTTTTTTCCATCCAATGATTTATCCCGAAATCAAAATAGTACGATTAAGGAAAGTAGTCAAATAATATTAGAGGATGATCCCCCTGTAAAAACAGAGAATTATGAACCTTCTATTCCAAATATTACGGCAACATTAGATAATATTGATACATTTATTGCTGGAAACTTAACAGCCTTTGTCGGTAATCAGACAATTTCAGATTTTGGTTATCTAAGGCATGTAAGAATCGTATTGGATTGGATTTATATTTATGATGACCAAGATCCCTTCGATGTAGGCGAGATATATGTAGAGACTTGCTCTATGTTATATTATTCTGGGGATAGTCTTGTATATGATCATGTAATTCAACGAATTTATATTGCGGACCTAAGTGATGAAGATAACTACACTACGGATATAGTTCTGTTTGATGGGTGGGTTTGGTTTTCCTCAATTATTATTAGAATTTTTGATGAAGATACTATGGATCCTGATGACCTCCTTGGCTATTACTGGAAATTCTATAATAATTCAAATTGGTATGTTAAATCAAATTTGATTTATGATAGATACAATTACGGTTATGCGAGAATCGGGATTTTTCAGCAGAATTTAGGTTCCCGTCAAACAACCGCCTCGGATGTCGTAAATTTAATGAGGCCTTATTTATTTACGGATGTGGAAACTTCGATGGGGTTAAATTTTGAGAAGGTTTATGGACGTGTGGTTTCTGGGACCGATTCTCTATTAAACAGTAATGTATATTGTATTCAATATTATTTTTATTGGAGTGCGGAATATACTTGTTTAGATTCGTTTGTGCATTACTGGGATTATGAACCGATGTATTTTTTTATTGATCCTTGGACTGATATACAGCCTTATAGAATTGTTTTTGACAATGGATTCTATTGGTCAGGGAATCCTGCAGGGGATGAACAATGGTGGAAATGCCATGACTATACAATCTATGAAGATCTTACCTTGACAGGTCAGACGGCTGGAACTCAACTCCGTAAGATTAACTTTACATCTGAGCTTATTCCATTAATTGGAGACTCTAATCAAATGCAGTTCAGTGTTAAATCTATTAATGAAATTTTTGATTCCGCTTTTGCAAATTGGGTTTACGGCATAGGCGGAGTTAATACTCCTGTTATTACTATTGAAACCAGTTATCATTCCTTCGATAAAGGTGATCCCGATGGTGGTTACCTATGGGCTTTTGATTATTCTGTTGATGATCTTACTGACAATGTGATATATACCTGGTTTAACAGAATTAATACTTCCTTTTACGGCGGTACCCACGATGTAGACGGTGTTGCGACGCCCTACTATTCACCTTTTTGCTATGATATAATGAATCCATTTCAACGCCCTTATATCTCTAATAATTTTGATAAATTACTATCTGATATAATCGCATTCAATAATGCAAAAGAAAGTGAATCTTTCTCATTTGATATTATTTCGGACATAAAAGCTCGCTTGATAGTGCCCATCGATGCAACTATAACAACCCCCAAGAGTTTGGGGCCTAATCAAACCTTTACCCCCAATATAAATATTAAAATCGATATTTCTAAAGCTATTTTAGCAATAGATTATAAACTTGGATTCAGCATTGCAGTGGACTGGTGGTTTTGGGAAGGCACATACGAGTTTATCAAAAATGGTACAATTTATATTGATTTTTCAAATCCGATTTTGCAACTAATCGCAACGTATATAGAAGCATTAGATGGATTTCATGGTTTTTACTCCCCCACAGATTTCATAGAAATTGAGATGCTTTTTACTCCGCAATTATTAGGAACTATCATTAATGCCACGATATCCTTTAAGATAATGGAAATAGTCTATACGTTTCTACCTACGCTTAGACCTCTCCTTAGTTTGTTTATTGATGATTTCAATTTTGTGATTAATCCCGTGTTAGAAGGATTTCTCAATATGGATTACTGGACAACAGGCTCTTCACATTCACATTTCACCTTTAATGAATTAAGTATAAATTTTTCTCCAAATATAACATCACCTCTAGATAATTCCAATTTTTCGATATATATCGGCAATTTCAGCTATGGATGGCGATTTTATACAAATTGGGGTCTTGAAATTGATTTTACATCGCTGTTAGAAATCTTCTTTTCTGATATCTACATCAACTTATTTACCTACCCTGACATAACCATGATATTATTTTCGATTTCCCAAGATATTACAATCTGTTCATATGAGTGGAATCCTTCAACAGAGAAATATTCATTGAAGTAACAATATATAAAAGATTCTGAGAAAAGAAAATCAGTTTTAGCAGAATAAACGAACCTAAATCCTTGTATCAATAATTTCTTTTATTTTATTCGCAATTTTTCCAATAGTTCCTTCAGCGATAGTGTGTTCAAGATGTCTTTTTTCTGTAACCACCCACGCCGTGCCACTGAGATCCCCAAATCCATATACTTCAACTCCTGAACTGCGTGTGCATCCGTCCCGATTTCTAACAGGATTCCATGTTGATTCGCTGCCCGGCTATTCACATCCGATAGATCTAACCGGTTTGGGTAGGCATTAATCTCCAGGATTTTTCCGTGTTTCTTCGCGGCTTCAAAGACCTGCGTCAGATCAAGATCGGATCCGGGTCGCTTATTGAGCAGCTGTCCGATCGGATGCGATAGTATTGTCAGATACTTATTCGATAACGCAGTTACGACCCGATTGGTTATCTCCTCCCGTGGCATTTTCAGTTTTGAATGAACGCCCCCGACCACCACATCCAGTTTTTTGAGCACATCTTCCGTTAAATCTAAGTTCCCCTCCAAGTCGATGTTCGCTTCTGCCCCTGCAAGAATTCGAATCCCTTTGTCTTGCTTGTTTAAATCACGGATCACTTCAATCTGTTTAAGCACGGTCTCCTCGTTAATAGCATTGGCGATCTGCAGTGCCCCGACATGATCGGTAATGGCGATGTATTCGTAGCCTCTCTGCTTCGCGCCTTCCGCCATTTCTTCTATCGTATTTGCGCCATCGCTATATGATGTATGCATATGCAGATCCCCCTTGATATCTCCTAATTCAACTAATTGAGGCAAATTATGGGCTTGAGCGGCTACGATCTCGCCCCGATCCTCCCGAAGTTCTGGGGGAATCCAATCCATCCCCATGAATTTATATACTTCCTCCTCTGTTTTTCCCGCTACCTTCTGCTCAGTTTCACTCAGGAATAAGCCATACTCATTCAACTTATAGCCCTTTTGCACCAGCATGGTTCGCAGCGCGACGTTATGCTCCTTCGACCCTGTGAAGTACAATAACGCAGCACCATAACTGTCATCTTCCACCACCCGAAGGTCCACTTGAATACCATTCGAAACGATGACCGATGACTTCGTCGGGCCCCGAAGCGTCACCTCTTTCACCACCTCTAAACTGGTGAAGTGCTGCATGACCTTCTCCGGCTTGTCTGAGGTGATTAAGATGTCGATATCTCGGATCGTTTCCTTGCGCCTGCGAATCGATCCGGCAAGACTAATTTGCTTTACTTCGCTTAGCCCTTTCAATTCGTCATAGATCCTAGTGGCAATAGGCAGAATCTCCCCTAATAGCGTGCGCTGGGGTTTATTTAAATTCTGAATCCCATCGAGAATCGCCTTCTCCGTCTTCGGTCCTATTCCTTTGATACGTTGCACCTGATGCGTCCGCGCTGCTTTCTCTAAGTCCGGTAGCGTTTTGATCTTCAAATTATCACATAAAAGTTTCGCCGTCTTTGGACCGATGCCGGGAATTTGAATGATTTGTAGCGTTATAGGCGGAATTTCCGTTTTCAATTTCTCATAAAATCCTAACTTGCCCGTTGCCAGCATCTCTTTAATTTTCTCTTCGATGGCTTTGCCGATCCCGGGCAGCTTTTCTTTCCCTATTACCTCCGCTATATTTTGACTTAAATTCTCAATGGTGCGCGCTGCCCGCCGATAAGCCAACACTTTCCACTGGATTTCCCCTTGTATCTCCAATAAATCCGCAATCTCATTAAAAATTGCTGCAACTTCTTGATTCCGCAATTTGCGTGCCCCTATCTACTTTTTATTAAATTATTTTTTCCCTTACCTATAAAAGTTTAAGGCAATAGCCATCTCCTCCAATAGTTCTTAAAGTCGTAATACCCAACTAATCTTGAATAAAATACTTTCGAGGAGACCCGGATGCGAGAATGGGGATGGCGATACAAAAATAGGCGTACGATTTTTCTTATACACCGATTTTTAGGAATAATTTTTAGTATAATTTTCATCGGGCTATTAGTTTATTTTATGATTGAAAACTTCATAGCTCTCGGCTGGGGTATTTTCTTTATCGGCTTCTTCATTTTCCTCTTGATTCTCGATATTAAATGGGATACTGGTGTCCTTCTCAGCAAAAGACGATGGCAATATTGGATGAAAACCCGTGATGATGCCAATCTCCTCAGAAAACTCAAAGACCCCGAAAAATACCGATACTGGAACAGGTTCTATCAAAGGCGAATTGGCATTATCTTTTTATTTCTATTCTATATTCTTACTTGGGGAATTTGGGGGTTTCTTGCGTATAATCAATGGGAAGCACTACTGTTTATCATAATATTCGATGCGATCATGGTCGTAGTGGCCTTCCTTGCATATTCGGACATCCTGCTGAAGTAATCTATCGATTTCGTCCTCTTATTTAGCGGTGACAAAAAATTCAAAACCGACTTCGTTCTTTCCATACCTATGAAGGCATCTCTGAAATTTGAACCGATTACAGAAGATAACTTCGAGGTTTTCTTCCATCTCGTCCAAGAATTGGCGAAATTCGAGAAATTAAAAGGTCCTGATGATCAAGCCAAACTTCGTCTGAAAACAGACGGCCTATCCGTTAATCCCAAATATGAAGCGTTCCTCGGTATCCATAATGGCGTTGCTATTGGCTATATTATTTTATATACCACCTACTCTTCCTTTTTAGCGCTACCGAGCTTATTTATCGAAGATTTATTTATTCTAGAAGCGCATCGACGAAAGGGATTTGGGCAACAGTTCTTCAAATTCTGCGTCCACAAAGCCCAGGCCCAGGGGTGCGGGCGGATTGAATGGATTGTCCTGACCTGGAACCAGCCCGCGATAAATCTGTACGAGAAAATAGGAGCCTCACGAAAGGATTGGTATTTTTACCGGTTGAAGCAGGAGGACTTTCCCAAAATTTTAGGAATGAGATAAACTTCCTCCTCATAGGGTAAGGAGGATTTTTTAATATTTCACTCACATCTTTTTACTAATTTCACAATTTCTTTCTTTTTCTCGAGATATTTCTTATATTCCTTGAAATTGTGGAAAGACCTTAATAAAATCAACCTCTTTCGTTGGTCGATCACATACATAAAATGTATGTCCCCTTTTTTCGCCCTAAATATGAATAGATCTTCTACTTTTTCCTCAAATTTATGTAATTCATGAAAATTGATCTGCACACAACTTAGAATATCCTCCATTATCTGTTCGTAATGGGGGACCTCTCGTTTAAATGGCTTCGAAACGTAAACTTCGGTCAATTGGTGCCTTAATTCATAAAAATGATTGCTACAGTTGATACATCTCTCCGTTTTTGAAGAACACGGAATCGAAGGCAGCATGATTTCAAGTAAAACCACAATGCCTATTAAAAGTTAATTTTTGTAAAAGTTGATTTTTGTAAAAATTAATTTTTAATTCCTTAAAAATTTCTATAAATCATTGAAAAAAAAGAGAGAGAAAAGAAGTTTTAATTTCTACCACTGGCGAGCATAATGATGCCACCCAGAATCATCAGTATGGATTCCAACGAAATACCATACCATTTTCCTATTGCCATATATGTTTGAAAAAGCGAATATTGATAGAAGAGAATATAAAGGGATAAGGTTGTGAATGATAGAATTCCGAGGAAAAAGACAAGTAATCCTGCCGCTACTGCAATTCCTCCGCCCTTTTTTGAAGCAAGTCCCATGATACCTCCGATTAACGCCAGTAAACCCATTAGTAAATTTATAAGCCATGCAACTATGTAATCACTGCCCAATGAAAACGCTATTTGCATATTAATGATGCACATAATTAAGACGAACATGCCGCCAATCAATGCAATAAGTCCACCAATAACTCTTCCTGCACTCATTTTGATTCTATCTCCATATTGAATTACGACAATAATTTGTCAAATAAAAATTAACTCCTTCTCCAATAAAAATCTATTTTTATAAATAGATAGAAGCACTTTTCACTTATTCCATTTAAATTATATCTGATCGCTGCTAGCTGGTTTACCTCCCCACGGAATGGGTGGAAAAATCCTAAGAATGAAATAATAAAATGCTTCACAATCCTCCTAATAATCTATAATACGGATTTTAAAAGCGTTATTAATATTTACCTCCTGTAAAGTCCCTTATATCCCCCTTTGATAGCTTTATATAGTAATGTATGTGAAAAATCTTTATATAGTAACGAATGATCTTAATTGATAACAAATGTTATTTCTCGATTTTAATAAGAACGACTAATATAAGATAAAAGTCGCAGAGATATTGAAGAATCGAGTGAAAAACATCGAATAAATTAGAAAGAAACAAAAAAATTAAAAAACTAAAAGGTGAATGAAAACATGCAATTGAGTGGAACACCCGTTTTAATCTTAAAAGAAGGAACGGAACGTTCGCGTGGAAAAGATGCACAGAAGAACAATATTGCTGCGGCGAAAATCATTGCAGAAGCCGTGAAATCCACCTTAGGTCCTCGCGGTATGGACAAAATGGTCGTCGATTCGCTAGGCGATGTGACGATTACCAACGATGGCGCCACCATCCTCGATGAAATCGAGGTGCAACATCCGGCGGCGAAGTTGATGGTCCAGATCGCTAAAACACAGGACCAGGAAGTAGGAGATGGCACGACCTCCGCAGTGGTAATAGCCGGGGAATTGCTGAAGAATGCTGAAGAATTGATCGAGGCAAAGATACATCCAACGACGATTGCAGCGGGATACAAGAAAGCGGCCGATAAAGCCAAGGAAATTCTCAATGCTATTGCAACCACAGTTGATATCAATTCGGATGCCGTGAACAAAGCAGTGATGACCTGTTTGAACAGTAAAGCAATCCGTGGGTTCAAAGAGAAGATTGCCGCCATTGCCGTGAAGGCAGTGCATGCGGTAAAAGAGAAGCGCGGAACGAAATGGGTTGTGGAGATTGATCGGATCCAAATCCTAAAGAAACGCGGGAAGAGCCTAGCGGAGACGGAATTGATCGATGGAATCGTGATCGATAAAGAAATTGTCCATTATGATATGCCGAAGGTCCTTAAGAATGCAAAGATTGCATTGCTTGATTTAGCGCTAGAAATTAAGAAGACTGAATTTGATTCGGAGATCAGGATTAGTGATCCAAACCAGATCCAAGGCTTCTTAGACGCGGAAGATAAAATTCTGAATGGTTATGTGGAAAATCTCAAAGCAGTCGGCGCTACCCTGGTAGTCTGTCAAAAAGGAATTGATGACGTTGCACAGCACTATCTAGCGAAAGCGGGAATAGCAGCAGTTCGACGTGTGAAGAAAAGCGACATGGAAAAATTGCAAAGGGCTTCTGGGGCAAGTATAATCATGAATATTCACGATCTTGCTCCAACTGATCTTGGGACTGCAGACTTAGTCGAAGAACGCAAAATCGGCGATGATAAAATGCTCTTTGTTACAGGTTGTAAAGCCTTAAAAGCCGTAAGCATTGTCATTCGTGGTGGTGTAGAGCATGTGGTGGATGAAGCCGAGCGTGGGCTCCATGATGCGCTCTGTGTAGCCAAAGATGTCATTCAAGAAAACAAGATAGTACCCGGTGGCGGCGCTTCAGAAGTCGAAGTCGCAAAACAACTCCGCAAATTCGCTGCGAAAGTAGGCGGCAGAGAACAACTCGCCGTAGAAGCGTTTGCAGATGCTCTCGAAGTCATTCCGAAAACGCTTACAGAGAATGCAGGCCTTGATCCCATCGATATTCTTGTGAAGCTGCGAGCCAAACATGAGGCAGAAGGCGGAAAATCTATGGGTATCGATTGCTTTGACGGAGAAATCAAGGATATGCTTGCTGCAGGTATCACTGATCCGATAGTCGTGAAATTACAAGCGATCAAATCTGCTGCAGACTCCGCGTGTATGATAGTCCGCATTGATGATGTAATTGCTGCAAGAGCATCCCCAGGCGGTGGACCCCCCGGCGGAATGCCTCCAGGTATGGGTGGAATGCCCCCTGGCATGGGCGGAATGGGTGGAATGCCACCAGGAATGATGTAAGAGGTAATGAAAAATGTCACAACTAACAGGAACCCCAGTTTTAATTTTGAGAGAAGGATCTGAAAGAAGCCGTGGCAAAGATGCCCAGTCATCGAACATTATGGCAGCGAAAGTAATCGCGGAATCTATCCGAAGTTCGCTTGGTCCAAAAGGGCTCGACAAAATGCTGGTAGATTCATTCGGAGATGTCACAATCACGAACGATGGCGCCACTATGCTCAAAGAAATGGATGTACAACACCCCGCAGCTAAGATGCTAATAGAAATTGCTAAAACCCAAGATGATGAAGTAGGCGATGGAACCACAACCGCTGTTATCCTTGCAGGTGAATTCTTGAAAAATGCTGAAGAGCTTATCAAAGAAAAAATTCATCCTACAGTCATTGTAGAAGGATATCGAAAAGCAACCGAAAAAGCGCTACAAATATTAGATGCAATTGCAACCGATATTGGTCCTGATAATAGGGATATTCAGAAGAAAGCTGCGATAACTGCCATAGCAAGTAAAGTAGTCAGCGGCAATTCAGCCTTTCTCGCCGATATTGCCGTGAATGCAATCAACATGGTCAAGGAACAAAAAGATGGCAAATGGGAAGCTGACTTAGATAACATTAGCATTCAGAAAAAACAAGGAGAAAGTGTCGAAGATAGTCACCTTATCTCAGGCCTAATCATCGATAAGGAGATCGTTCATTCAGGTATGCCAAAAACCATCAAAAATGCTAAAATCGCTTTACTCGAAGCTGCTTTAGAAATCGAAAAAACGGAATTTGATGCAAAGGTTTCGATCACCCAAGTGGATCAGATGCAGGCATTTCTTTCACAGGAAGAAGGCATGCTTCGGAAAATGGCAAAGAAGGTTCAAGACTCGGGAGCTACCGTGGTTCTATGTCAGAAAGGGATTGATGATATGGTTCAACATTTCCTTTCCAAGGCAGGCATTGCTGCAATTCGACGGATTAAGAAATCGGATATGGAAAAATTAGCGAAAGCAACAGGCGCAAAAATAATTACAAGCCTTGAAACCCTGACAGTGAAAGATTTAGGCAATGCTGGTCTCATCGAAGAACGCCGAGTCGGAAATGATTTAATGGTCTTCGTAGAACAATGTTCAAATCCCAAAGCTATCAGCATTTTACTCCGAGGCGGCACGCAAATGCTTGTTGATGAAGCAGATCGGGCACTACATGATGCACTTTGCGTAGTACGTAACCTAATTGCCGAGCCAAAGGCAGTTGTTGGCGGTGGCGCCTCTGAAGTGGAAGTTGCAAAAGAACTTCGTGCCTTTGCAGCAACCCTTTCCGGTCGAGAACAACTCGCAGTGCAAGCGTTTGCGAAAGCTATGGAAGTTATTCCGCGTACATTAGCAGAAAATGCTGGGTTAGACCCAATCGATATTCTGGTGGATATTCGTTCGAAACATGGTGCCGGCCAAAAGAATGTTGGTGTCGATGTTACAGACGGAAAAGTCGGCGACTTAAGTTTAAAATCAATTTGGGAGCCAGTTGTCGTTAAAAAGCAAGCGATTAAATCAGCTTCTGAAGCATCTCAAATGATTTTGCGGATCGACGATGTCATCTCTTCTGGCAAAGGCGGTGCTCCTGGCGGTCCTCCTGGCAAAGGCGGTCCTCCTGGCGGCGGCGGCGAAGAAGATTAAACTCTTCTCTTTTTTTCTTTTTTTTTGAAAAAACAAATTTTTAAAAACCATAATTGATTGTCAATTAGGTGGAATATGCTTCTTATGAAAGAAGAGAAATCCCCAGCCACAAAAAATTTAAATAAGAAAGGACCTAACTCTGACGAAACTGAGGAAGTAGATGTCGGTTTTGATGATAATGTTCCTATGAATAATGGTTCTAGTTCTAAAACATTAAATGCAAAAGAAGGGGAACCTGCTTCAATTCCCGAAGAATGGAAAGGAAAATCAGAAGCAGAAATTTCATTATTACTTGAATTACAACAACTAAAGAAAAAATTAGAAACTTCTGAGAAAGAATGGTTCGATAAATATGCGCGATTGCAAGCAGAATTCGAGAACTTTCGACGTAGAAGTTTAAAAGAAAAGGATGACTATATAAAATATGCCAGTTCTCAACTTATATTGAAGTTACTCAATACCTTGGATAATTTCGAAATTATGCTGAAGAATTTGGAGCGGAAGCTCCCAACAAATGAATTTAAGGGGCTTCAAATGATTTATAAAGAGTTATACTGCGTGTTAGAGAAAGAAGGACTAACACAGATAAAAGCGAAAGGCGAGAAATTCGACCCTTTCGTCCATGAAATTCTTACAATGGACTATACGAATTCGTGTCCTGAGGACACAATTTTAGAAGAATTTCAAAAGGGATATAAACTAAAAGATCAGGTTCTGCGAACCTCGAAAGTCAAAATTGCGAAATCCAAGAAAAAGGAACCCGAAAAAATTGATTCAAATCCCAAAGAAGAGGAGCATAAAACAGATTAAGAAAAAGTAAAAATAAAGATAGAGAGAATGGAAAAGGATGGTTTTGTACAATGGCACCTACAAAAGAAAAAATAATAGGAATTGATTTAGGCACAAGCAATTCTGCTGCTGCAGTAATGATAAGTGGAAAACCGACCATAATTCCCAGTGCGGAAGGAATTACTATCGCTGGTGGAAAAGCATTCCCTTCCGTCATTGCATTCACCAAAGAAGGACAACATTTAATTGGCGAACCAGCGCGTCGGCAGGCAGTTACGAACCCTGACCGTACAATCACGAAAATAAAGCGTAAGATGGGCACCGATTACAAAGTAAGAATCGATAATAAAGATTATAATCCCCAAGAAATCTCTGCAATGCTATTACGTAAAATCCGAGAAGACTCGGAAGCCTTTTTAGGAGAACCTGTAAAAAAGGCTGTAATTACCACGCCTGCTTATTTTAATGATCGTCAAAGGCAGGCAACGAAAGATGCCGGTGAAATCGCCGGCTTGGAAGTCCTCCGAATCATCAATGAACCGACCGCAGCTGCTCTAGCTTATGGTCTTGATAAAGAGGGAAAAAATATGAAAATTGCTGTCCTCGATTTGGGCGGAGGGACCTTGGATGTGACGATGATGGAAATGGGCGAAGGTGTTTTTGAAGTTATCGCCACGAGTGGTGATACGCAATTAGGAGGCACGGATATGGATGAAATTATCCTCAATTACCTCGCTTCCGAATTTCAAAGGACAAACGGGTTGGATCTCCGGAAAGATAGTATGGCGGTAGTCCGTCTTCGAGAAGCTGCTGAAAAAGCTAAGATTGAACTTTCAACAACCGTGAACTCTGAAATAAATCTCCCCTATATAACCGCAGATGCCTCAGGTCCCAAACACTTGACTCTTACTTTGACTCGTGCGAAACTGGAGGAATTAATTGGCCCTATTCTAGATAGGATGGATGGACCGATTCAACGGGCACTAAAGGATGCGAAGTGGTCCCCGAAAGATATTAATAAGATTATTCTCGTTGGAGGGCCTACTCGAATGCCAAGCGTGCAAGCCCGGTTCAAGAGGAATTTTGATGGACGTGATCCTGAACGAGGAATCGATCCAATGGAGTGTGTAGCCATTGGCGCTGCCATTCAAGGAGGCGTCCTTGGCGGTGAAGTAAAAGACATCCTATTACTTGATGTGACACCGCTTTCCTTAGGTGTTGAGACCTTGGGGAACGTCTTTACAAAGTTAATTGAACGGAATACCACCATTCCTACGAAGAAGAGTGAAACTTTTTCTACCGCCTCGGATAATCAGCCTGCCGTGGAGATACACGTTCTTCAGGGCGAACGACAAAGGGCAAGCGATAATATAACCTTGGGTAAATTTAACCTCGTCGGAATTCCGCCCGCGCCACGTGGCCTTCCTCGAATTGAGGTCACGTTTGATATTGATTCCAACGGGATCGTGAATGTCTCTGCAAAAGATCTGGGAACGGGTCGAGAACAAAAAATTACCATTACCGGTGGGTCGAAGCTACCGAAGGATGAGATTGAACGCAAAATCAAGGAAGCAGAGCAGTATTCCGAACAAGACAAAAAGTTCCGCGATAAAATTGAGTTGAAGAATCAAGCTGATTCACTGGTTTATAACACTGAGAAGCTGATCCAAGAGCAAGGTGATAAAATAGATGCTCCCCTGAAAGAATCGGTTCAAACAGAAATAGACAAACTCAAAAAAGCGATTGAATCAGATGATGCTGCAGCTATGAAACAAGGGATCGATGATCTCACCAAAGTGATGCATAAAATCGCTGAGAAAATATATCAACAGCCTGGTGCTGGTCCATTTCCAGGTGGAGTCCCTCCTGGCGGCTATCCCGGTGGGCCTGAAGGTTATCCTGGTGGGCCTGAAGGCTATCCCGGTGGGCCTGAAGGTGCCCCCGGTGGTCCTGAAGGCTATCCTGGTGGTTCTAAAGGTCCTTCTGGTGGTCCCAGTGGGAAAGGAAAGGGCAAAGGTTCTAAGAGCAAAGCTGCCAAAGAGGAAAATGTCGTAGATGCGGACTATGAAATTGTAGATGAAGATGAGGACGAAAAGAAGAAAAAGAAGAAGAGTTAACTCTTTTTTTTATTAAGAGAAATTTACATTTTTATGTAAAAAGAGCAAAGAACCATGTCCGAGAAAAAAGCTGACCCCTATGACATATTGGGTGTCCAAAAAAATGCAACCAAAGAGGAGATCAAGAGTGCATTCCGCAAGAAAGCGATTCAATATCATCCCGATAAAAACCCCGACAAGCGAGAATGGGCTGAAGCGAAGTTTAAAGAATTAGCAGAAGCCTATGAAATACTGAATGATGATCGAAAGCGTGAAATGTACGATCGATTCGGTTGGGAGGGTGTGAAAAGCAGTGGCTTTTCTGGATTCACTAATGTCAATTTTGAAGACCTCTTCAGCTCGTTCAGCGAAATTTTTGGTGGTGGACTTGGTGGCGGATTCGGCGATATACTCGGCGACTTCTTTGGAATTGGAGGACGGCGCGGCCGACGTGAGCGCGCCGGTAGAGGGAATGACCTTCAATATGACCTCGAAATTACCCTTGAAGATGTATTTCGAGGAAAGAAAGTTGAAGTTGAGATTCCAAAACACGTCCCATGCAAAACCTGCAGTGGATCAGGGGCAAAATCTCCCTCTGATATAAAAACCTGCCCGACCTGCAAGGGCTCAGGACAACGAAGGATAGTTCGAAACACGGGATTTGGGCAGATAGTCAATATAACGACCTGTAACGAATGTGGTGGAATAGGGAAGACCATCTTACATAAATGCGAAGATTGTAATGGGTCGGGCTTAAAGAAAAAAGTCCAAAAAATCTCAATTGACATTCCAAAGGGCATAGATTCTGGCACTGCGCTTCGTATATCCGGTGAAGGAGAGGCGGGACCCCAAGGAGTCTCTGCAGGCGACTTGATTGTGGTAATAAACGTTCAGGATCACCCTAAATTTGAGCGGCACGACTCGCATTTGGTCTGTGAGCAAGCTATAACCTTCACTCAAGCGGTGCTTGGCGATAAAATTGAAATACAGACGTTGGATGGTCCCACGAAACTAACCATTCCCCCGGGAACGAAGAGTGGAACCGTGTTTAGATTGAGAGAGAAGGGCATGCCTAATTTCCGGGAGTATGGCCGGGGCGATTTGCTCTGTAAGATAGATGTAAATATTCCTAAAAAAATAAACAAAGAACAACGAGAATCTCTAGAAAAATTAAAAGAACTGGGCCTCTGAGAAATGAATCAAAATCCGGTAGCTAAAGAAATTATCGATTCATTAACCACCGAAGGCTATGCCATCTTACCTCTGAGCATTGAGGATCCCCGATTTTGGCTGAAATATTGCTTTGATATTGCGGCCCGACGGGAGTTCCATCTTTTAATGATCAAAATTTTCTCGAATATTGATAAAATTCCCATTGATATTGTTGAGAATTTGAAATTGATATCCTATTATTTAAAAGGGGTTCCGCTGATTATCGGTGAAAAAACCCGAAGTGAAAATGACGAGAAAGGAAAACTGCGTGAAAATGTGGTTTATGAGCGAAGAGGGATTCCTGCCCTAAATTTGAATACTTTTAAGACCTTAATCAAGAATAATAAATTATTCACTATTAGTCGAAAAGGTGGGTTTTTTGTAAAAGTGGATGGAGACAAAATTCACCAACTTCGAATGAAACGCGGCTTATCATTTCAAGAAGTCGCCTCCCAAATCGGAGTCTCCCGAAAAGCAGCTTATTTATTTGAACGAATGGACATGATTAAAGAAGAAAATTTGCTTCAACTCGAAAAGATTTTTGAAGAATCATTTAAATTTTCAGTAGATATATTCAATTGGGAAATTCCGAAAGAAGAAATTCACCCGACTTCAGAGGAAACTGAGTATCAAGCCGAAGTAAAAGAAAATCTTGAGGATCTCGGCTTTAATACGTTTTGGGCAAAGAAAGCACCCTTTGATGGGATAACCTCTGAAATTGAAGAAAACACCCAGAAACCAGAGGGGTTATGCCTCATAACAGGTTTAAGCCCTTCAATTAAGCGAAATTTAACCGAAAAAATCAGAATCGTAAGTGAAATTTCGAAATTGGCGCATAAACTTTCCATGTTTATCATTGAAGAAGGTAAAGTTCCTTCGTTTGATAATGTTTTAGTTTTACAAAAAGAAAATCTAGATAAAATGAAAAGTGATGAAGAATTATTTAAAGCGTTAAAAAAGGTTAGACGCGTTAATTATTAATTCTTCAGAAATTATCTAACTTAGTTTGTTTTACTTCATTTAGTAGATTTCTTGCAGTGGACCATGAAAGTCGGACGAATTCGGGAAATTCTTTGTGTTCCTTTATCCAATCTCTCAAGAATGCTATGGTCCGATCGTCGCTGGTGTAGCCGCTTCCGAAATTTATTTGACACTGCTCTTGGATATTCTGAATCTCTCGATCCCGACTGACTTTTGCTATTATTGAAGCCGCACTTACAATTGGATAAGTTATATCCGCCTTATGCTCCGCAATCATGCAAGATAGCTTAATTTTGAGATGCTTTTTGAGATAATTGAGATAGGATTTTATATTCGTGCTTGGACAATCAATATAAAGTTCATCAATCTTGGTCTCTTTCATCATCAATTCAATCAATTCAATGGATTTATCAGCTTCTAACCAATTCAAATTGGTATTTCCCGCATTTACAGCGCTATCAATTTCGCCGGGCGGAATTATTACGAATTTATAATTCAATAATACAGTCTTTAATTCTTCAAATAAAACACAACGTCGATTCGGCGATAGCTGTTTGCTATCTTTAATCCCCAGTTCCCTCAAGATTGCTTCCTTTTCCGCATCGATCACAGTAATTGCCATGACTAAGGGGCCAATGACCGGTCCCCTTCCGGCTTCATCGATCCCTGCGATTATTGGCATTATTCCACTATCTTATTTTAACCATTGGGCCACAATAAACGCATGATCCTCCGAATATGGGCTCAAAAAAGTGAGTTCCACTATTTTAAATTGCGCATTTTTGAGAATTTTAACTTGATCTTTATAGACTTGTTCAGGTTCCTTGGTTACATCGACGCTGCGACTTTTCACACATAATAGAATCCATCCGTTGGGTTTCAAAAAGGTTTCCGCGTTTGTTATAATAATTTGCGCTTGTTCAGGCTGTGCCACATCGGCATAAATGACATCCACCTGTTCAGGAATGAGCATCCGGTATTGGGAGGGATATCGTGCATCGCCCAGAATTGGAATCAGGTTTTTCCGAATTTCACAAACACGTACTAACTCTCGAATCACGCGAGATGAGAATTCAATGCAATAAACTTTCCCTTGATCCCGAAGAACATCTGAAATATGACTACAGGTTGTCCCCGATGCGGCGCCTAAATAGAGAATGTGCGATTGGGCGGTGATGGGAATATTTTGCAGTTTTTTAATCGCCGCCGCTGCCAATTTACTGCGGTAGGGATTCCAAACCCGATATTCTTGCCCCCCGAATTCCATTACTTTTTCATCGTAGGCCTTTTGGCCCGGTGTAAAATTGAGCGTAAGAAGGACTTCTGATTCATCCTCCTTTTTATACCAATAGGTATTTGCCAGACTCTCATGCGGTGTGAGTTTCGCCATCTATATCTTCCCCTCTTTATTAGGTCTATTTCTCTTCTCTTTTTTCCATTTCTTCTTAAATTTCTTCGATTTCTCTTTACCAGGTCGTTCTCCGGTGGGCTTTTCTCCATGAGGTCGTCCTCCGGTTGGCTTTTCTCCATGAGGTCGCTCTCGATGTGGTCTTCTTCTTTCCGCACCTTCTTTCCATTCCTTCCCTGGCTCTTTCTGAGCTTTCTTCGGAGCAATGGGATATTTTTTCTTGATATCCTCAATTCGCTGTTTTACATCTTGAAGCAGATTATCGCCCATATATTCCCCCGAATATAGATCAATTCTTGAGGCAATGGAGAGCTTCCCTGCGAGTGCACGTGCAATTTTCCCTTTTAGCCAATATTGTGCGCCGTGAATCTCTTCCCATTGAAAAATGATCCCATGCTTCGGGGGTCTTGCTCCTGTCCGTAAAGATCTGAAAAGCGCCTTTTCCGCGCCTAATACCTGAACTGTTGAAGCTGGCATCCTCGCCAAACGCGTCAAACCCCCTGCTAAGCTTATTAAACGTGCTCCTAATAATGCTCCTACTAAGGCACGCATGTTTGGCGCAACCTCTTGCATTGCCTCATCGATATAATTAGCAAGTTGATCGCGGTTTTCGAATAACTGCTCCGTCATAATTGCAAATTTTCGGAGTGGATCCAACTCAAACTCTGTGATCGAAGCTCCCATGGATTTACCTGCCATTTTCTCTATTTCTGCCGCTCTCTGAGATGGAAATCCAATTACTTCCCCTAACTTCTTCGAAGAAATCTGGTCGCGATTTCCTATTCTTCCAACAATTCTCACGTAAGCGGGATGGCTGGCGAGGTTCTTATCGAGCTCCGGGAAATGCAGTCCATACCATTCCCTAATCCTACTTGCAAAAACATTTAGCGCTCTGTCACTATCATCAACCGCTTCAATCGCCTGCGCTATGAATTGATCCTTTTGTTCGGAAATCTCCTTTATCTTCTGTCGGGTCAATTGAATGTTAATCTTCTGAATAAATTGAGAAATCTCCTCATCCGATTTCCACTCCTCAAATTCATGCATAAAAGATAGCAGCTTGGATCGCAGCACCCTCCCCGCATTAGATGGCGATTCGGCCGTAGTCGGCACATTTTTAATCGCTCTTGCCAGTTTTGGGTCCTCAACTACTAATTCATTATAATTTTGCTGGGTAAGTTCCTTAATCACTTCTTCTAATTCAGGAATCACATTCCCATTTTGTAAATTAACAAGTTTCTCTGCAATAATACCGATGTCCTTTGGGAAGAATTTCTTGGTTATAATTTTGTTATCTTGATCTAACCCAAAAACTCCAAAGGGCGTTTCGACGATTTGTGCACGAATTTAAATCCCTCATTATTTTTATTATTTATCTTTCACTAAATAAGATCTTATGAATATAGGGACGAATTGATAAATAAAATTCTTCTTATCTATATAGAGTTGATCATAAATCACCACCTCACTTTTTCGGTGGAGGAACAAATGTGAAGGATCTGACAGTCAAACTTGCCGGATTGACGTTAAGGAATCCTACTATGCTAGCCTCAGGGATTCTCGGCATTTCCAGTTCCTTATTAAGCCGCGTCTATGAGGCAGGCGCGGGTTGTGTGGTAACAAAGTCCATAGGGCTTGACAAACGGATCGGATATTCTAATCCCTGTATTCTGGAAGTGACCGGGGGCTATCTCAATGCAATGGGTCTTCCTAATCCTGGAATAAATCAATTTTTGGAGGAACTAGAGGAATTAAAAGGGAAAAACGTTCCTACCATAGTCAGTATCTTCGGCGAGGATGAGGATAAATTTGCGGCAATTGCCCATGTGGTGGAAGAAAAGGGTGCAATGGGCATTGAATTGAACATTTCATGTCCCCATGCGGAAGTCATTAACATTGGGCAAAGTCCAGAAATCACTACTCGTGTCATAAAAACCGTGAGAAATGCCGTTTCTCTCCCAATTTTTGTAAAGCTGACGCCGAATGTGACCGATATTGTCGAGATTGCCTGTGCGGCGGAGGCTGCAGGGGCGGATGGTTTAACTGCCATTAATACTGTGCGCGCAATGGCAATTGATATTCATTCAAGAACGCCAATTTTAGGTAATAGATATGGCGGCTTATCAGGTCCCGCTATAAAACCCATTGCCATTCGCTGTATTTATGATATTTATGAACACGTGAAAATCCCTCTTATTGGGGTGGGCGGTATTACTTCTTGGCAGGATGCTATCGAATTCATGCTTGCTGGGGCAACCGCCATCCAGGTTGGAACGGGCATTCGTTACCACGGTCTAACAATTTTCAAAGAAATTTGCGACGGAATCAGTAATTACCTAACGGAGGAACAATTTTCCAATCTCTCTGAAATAATCGGGAGTGCGCACAGGTCCTAGGGTGATTGAATTGATGCAACAACAGATAAACCGACCTCAAATGGTAAGAATCTCGAAAATCGAAGTCGAGACGCCCCATATAAAAACATTTCATTTCAATTTACCTCAAATTAAGGATACTGCAACTCCCGGGCAATTTCTCATGATTTGGATACCGAAGGTCGATGAAATACCAATTAGCATCTCCGAAGTTGAACCCGACTTAGCAATTAGCGTGAAGAACCTCGGCGAAGCCACTGGTGCACTTCATTCAATGGTAACGGGAGATCGCTTCGGTGTTCGCGGGCCTTACGGAAATGGGTTTGCGATAAAAGGAGAGGCTCCCCTTATCGTGGGCGGAGGAATCGGGATGGCCCCTTTCCCGTTCTTGATACGTGAATTGCAGAAAAAGCCCCGTAAAATCACAATCATCAGCGGTGCAAGAACGAAAAATGAAGTCCTATATGAAAATAAACTACAAAAATTTTCAAAGAAAGGATTAAAAATAATTATTACAACAGATGATGGGTCCCTTGGTGAAAAGGGGTATGCAAGCACCATTGCCACCCGATACCTGCAAACCGAGCACTATGATCATGTCTATACCTGTGGGCCTGAACCTATGATCCAGGACCTATTTGAAGCCACCGAGAAACTTAAGATTCCCATGCAGGCAAGCCTTGAACGGTTCATGAAATGTGGCGTTGGGTTATGCGGACAGTGTTGCTTAGATCCTTTAGGATATAGAACATGCCTCGAAGGTCCAGTGTTCCATTCAGAGATCCTTCGCAAAATTTCTGATTTTGGAAAATATCGAAGAGATCCGAGCGGACAAAAAATTTTTCTATAATTTTGGTAAATATTGAAGTGATTTTGGAGGACCAAAACGCCCCTTATGAAAGTTAGAATTGAGGTGAAGAAAATGGACAAAGAAATTCTTGAAGTATTAAAAGATTTATCATTTATTAATGCCGTTATCGCCACTGAACTAATTCGAATCACAGAAAATACCGCGTTGATAGCCAAGAAACCTGAGGACAAAGTCAAAAAATGTGCAATTGAACACGATAAACTCGGTGAAAAGATCATCGAATTGGTAGAGAAATATCGACCCACTGCCACAGAACTTCTCAAAACCCATGTCCTGAAACATTGATTAACTCAAATTTTAGTTCTCAAAAATTTTTTATACTCTCCTTTGTTTTTAAGATTTAGAAATAACTGGGATTTGAAGCTATGACCGTTGAGGAACGAAGACGATATAAGAGAAAATCTAAAAAAGATGGAGATACCAAAGAGAAAAAACTAAAGAAAGATCGTCATAACCCTAAAAAAGAGATATCTCCCGAGGAAATTGATGCCCGAAAACGAGCGCAACGCCTCTCTCTGTTCGATAAGAAGAACAATCAAAAAAAGATGGGGAAATCACAGATAAGAGACTGAAGAGAGACCGTTATAATCCTAAAAAAGAGAAATCTCCCGAGGAACTTGAGGCCCGAAAACAAGCGCAACGCTCTCCCTGTTCGATAAGAAGAAAAATTTATTCAAAAAATAGCCTGTTCGTGATTGCACTTCATAGATGGTTTTAAAAAAGGAAAAAGCGAACTTATTAAAGATGATTATATGATACGAGACGTATGGGTTGTAGAGAAGGCAGGCGGGCGCTGTTTATTCCATAATAGCTATGGCAAATTAGAACTAGATGCTGATTTATTATCCAGTTTCTTAACGGGCGTCAATTCTTTCAGCGAAGCTGAATTGGGGGACACCGGAATAGAAAGTATTGAAATGGGTAATATGAAATGGGTGTACAAGAATTGGGAAGGCAAAGTCCTTTTTATTGCCGCTGCCGATAAATCCGATGAGACCCCTGCCCTGCATCATCAAATCGATGTTATACGGATCAATTTTCTAAAACAATTTAATATCGAACAAGATAAGGACTACTTTAAAAAATGGAACGGAAATGTGACTCAATTTAATAAATTCAAAAATAGTCTAGACGAATTAATTAGAGATTGGAAAGCTGAGGATAAGGTAAGCGAAATTGCCAAGAAGATGAACTTGCTTGAGGCATTTCAGCAAATTCTTCTTGCCTTTTCTAAAGTTCTACCTTCGATAAAACCCGATGGGGTTGCGGAACTTGAGAAGAAAATGCAGCGCGTGAAGAATTCCCTTCCGGCTTATTTTCAAAATATTTCCTATGGGCATAACGGTTGGGATATCCTCGGTGTAAATATTGCGGATGATAACTGCAAAGAGGAAGCGCTCCACGCTGAATTAGAATTTTTAACTCGGCTTTTCGTGTCGGAAATGAAGAATATTTTCCAAGAGCAGTACTTCATACAAATCGTGAAAAAATTCGTTTTTCCAAAATTACTTTCGGATTGGGTTCGCATCCGGGAACTCGAGATTGATGCCTTCTTACTCAAAATCTTCCTCGGTTAAAGCAGGACCGCATTGAATTTTTGTATTAACGATTCGACAATCGGCCCGATAGAACAGTTCGCATCTGTTATGAGATAATAATATAACGGCACGCCTCCCTCACCCGGTTCCTCAATGATGTCGGCAATGGGAATTTTAATGCCTGGGCTAGTCATCACGACCAGTCTGGGTTCCATCCCTGGAAAAGTCACGTAATTATGCAATATTTCGCCGTCCTGGAGCGAAGACCCTCTGCTTCCAATCCCATTCAAGTATGTTTCAACTTCTATCCGCTCCATTCCTTGAGTAAAGAGAATTGAATTGTCGAAGGAGGTTATGGCACATCCATATACATCTCCTGGGAACTCAGTCTCTTTAATGTAATCTATTGCTACTCTCAACTGCTCTTTCTTCCGAGAAATGACATCTGTTGCGACACTATCCATCAAAATCTTCTCAATGAACAGGTGTTCTTCCTCAGTAAGGGTTGGTACTCTCCCAACTTTAATCATTTGCTCGTATTTCGTTAAAACTTTACTATAAATCCATTGGACCTTCAGATCCACCATCTTGTGAAATTGGTATGGATCGGTAAAGCAGAGGATCATATACTCGCCGATAAAGGAGTATACGGCATCAAGTCCATAGGGATCGCTAAAATCAACCGGATTAAGCCGAATATAGGAGATATTTTGGCGATAGGACTTTGCAAAGCTGGAAAGCGCCGATAAGAACCCGCAGATTAAGATGGGAGTCCCCTCACGAAAGGCGGCGAGTTTATCCGACCATGAGTCCAAGATGAGTGGGATGCCCGTGTTGCTCTGGATTGATATTCCAATGATTGCCATCCTAAATCTTCGCCATCCTGAAGAATAAATCTATTCTATTCGCCTTACTCCTTGGGTTTGTTTAATCTCGATGTTCTTTCATATTCTGAAATCGACTGTTTTTTCGATACTACCTTGCCAATATTAGATAAAGACTTAATTCATATAGTATTTTTCTACCATTTCTATTAGAATTCAGAGGATTTTTTCCTAATTTAAATAAAAGTTACACAATAGGTTAAAAGTCTATTCCAATTTCAAGATTAGCCGCCTCCAGAACAACTTTTTAAAACGAGTTTCTCTTAAATTCTTCATTTAGTTAATAACGACACTCTGCCCAAACAACTTGAAATATTAATAAATGGATGAAAATCCACTTACTATATCATTTAGGGTGTGTATCTAACAATAACTCAGAGTGAAAATGGCAAAATAGGTGTTTCGAGTGGCTGAACCCCCCAAGACATTAGAACGAAAGCAAAAAGAAAAAGCTAAACAAAATATCGAGATTGAACCTGAAGTGACGCAAGATACCAAACAATCCGCTGGAAAGCCAGAAGAATCCTCACTCAAGCCGAAGGATCTTATTATAGGTCCACTTCCGGTGGATGAGGCTGAGTTCGAAGCGCGGGCTAAAAAGCTTGAAGCCGCAAGAAAGGCTGAAGAGCTGAAGATCCCAGAAGACAATGGAAAAACAGAATCAAAAAAAGCACCTCGGAAAAAGCGTGCCCCCACTAATAAATTGGAGGACGCCGCAGGGGAGCCGGGTCTAAAGTCGGAGGAAACTACACAGGAGACTGAACCGAAGAAACAGCCCCGAAAAAAACACGTTCCCTCCAAAAAGCCAGAGGACGCAGTAGGAGAACCGGGTCAGGAATCTGAAGAACCAGCGCAGGCGACAGAATCCCAAAAACCCGCCAAGAGACCCCGCAAGAAAGCTAAAAAACTTGAAGAAGAAGAAACAGGAAAAACGGACCAAAACGCCGATGAGGCTCAATCAATCGAGAAAATTGATCAGACAACGGAACAAACTGAGCCCACTAGCGAAGAAGTCGCCCCTCTTCCAGACATGGATCCTGAAACACTCTTTGCCCAGCTGGAGAAATGGCAAGCCGCTCGGAAGATCAATCAAAACTTACAGGCGCAATACAGTCAGGAAGTCACCAAGTGGAGAACCCAGCGTGATCAATTCAAAGACCAGATTCAAGCGATTCGGGAAAAGGCACTTGAAGAAAAAGCCAAACGCGATGAAGTTAACCAGGAAGTTGCTAAATTAAAGGAGGATCGGAGTGCCGCAAATTCCCAGATAGCCGAATTGAAGCAAAAGCGCGATTCCTCTTGGGAGCAAGTCAAAAACATTCGGGCAAAATTAAAAGAAATCGTGGAACGCCGTAAATCCGAGAAAGAAAAATTGAGACCTATTTATCCGTTGATTAAGCGGATTGAGGAAATTGATTGGACTGTGACGACCACCTCCATGCCCTTCGAGAAGGAGCAATCCTTAATGGACGAAATGGAAGATATTCTCTCTGAGATTTCCAAACGCAAAGTCGATCTCAATTTCGAGGATATTAATATTGATTTTGAAGAAGCTAAAAAGCAGATTGAGGAACTCAAAAGCAATGCCGAGCAATTCCATCAACTGATGCTCCAAACCGTCTCTGATGAAGAGCAGATCCACCTCCGATTTGTAGAACTCGTTAAGGAGGGTGAAACCCATCACCAGGCAATGCAAGGCATATTTGCTCAGACTGAGGATCTCCGAAAACAGGAAGAGGAGGCCCATCAAAAAATGCTAGTTCCTTTGAAGGAATTGGAACTGCTCCGTTCAGGAATGGACGAAATTTATAAGGAAATCCGGGCGCTTGAAAAGAAATATAACGTCATTCGCCAAGCCGAGATGATGAAAAAAGCGCAAGAACAACAGACAAAGGACCAGAAAATCCTCGATAAAAAAACAGAGGAAGCCTTGGCGAAATACAAGGACGGCAAGAAACTCTCCATGGATGAATTTAGCCTGTTAATGAAAAAGGGCTTAATTAAATAAACGAACAAGTCTCCTTTTTAAGGACCAAGCCCTAACCCTGGCCATCCCACGGTCATGTGCCATCCATTATAATTAAAAATAAACATGCTGGAGAGCGTGCCGCCTAGCCCGTGCGAAATGGAGACGGTCAGCATATTGGGGGTTTCGTAGAAGTACCACGCCCAAAAGGTCCCCGAAATAAAAGTAAAGGCAACAAGCGGGAAATTGAATAAATGGTAACTCCCGAAAATCGCGCCCGTGAATAAAGCAATTTTGATTCGATTATTCCGGTTATTCCCAGGGAAAATTTTTCGGAGACGGACATGAATGAAAGAGAGGAATAGCACCTGCTGAATAAATCCCCATAAGATATAGTACAAAAATTGCGCAACGAAATCAATGAACAGATTGGTTTCCTGAAGAATGCCTTGCTCTACTAACCACTCTGAAAAGCCGCCCCCCTCGGGTGTCCAAAAGGTGCCAAGCACGAGCGAGATAAGCAGAATACTCAAAACCATGACAGATGTTAGGATCAGAAGCACCTCTCGCGCGCTCTTTTTCAGATTGTCCGTGCGGATAAAGAGCGTTTTCCAGCTTCCAAATCCCCGTTCCGCGCAACTATCCTTGTGGAGATATTGCGATATAAAGAAAATATAGAAGATGAAAAATCCTCCAATAATGTAGGCGCTCAGGAGCAGTGGGAAAATATATTCAAACGGCTCCACTACTAAAATAATGAAAAAATATGCTATTGTGACGAGTATTATGTCTAAGGCATGCGATTTGCGCGTTTGCCAGAACGATTTTTTCGTATCCACTTTTATACGCTCTTAGTAAATCAAGCAGAGATCATAAAAAAATCGAGTGCCCAACATTAAGTTGTCTACGGAAAATCTTTCATTGTACCCGTGGGCTAAAGCTTCAAACTCCTTGGCAGTTAATTTACCCAATTTCATAGGCACGAATCCGTAGCAGAGTAGACCTTTATTGCGGAAAAAGAGCATGTCCGTACTTCCTGGCGAAAGCATTGGGACCAACTTTGCGCCGGGGTCGAGGTGGCTTATGATCTGTTCAATTTTTTGGTAAAAATCCGTCTTAGACGGTGTATATCCTCCAGGCTGGTCCTCGATCGGTTCAAGTTCTATTTCGTTATATAATTTCCCCAGGATCTTCTTCAAGATTTTATAGAGATCGTCCCGGTCGAAGCCCGTAAGCAGACGGACATCGAGGGTGGCTTCACAGAGCCCTGGAATATTATTCTCTTTTTGCCCTGCGCGAAGCACCGTCGGCGTGATCTTGTTCTGGACTAATGGGTAGATAATCTGATCAATTTCTTGTTTCATTACTTTTTTAGCCAGCCAAACTCCTAACTTCATTAACCATTTTGAACTGAATATTCGTTTAGTAAGCCATGGAACAGGTAAATCCATCGCCGTGACGGTTTCTCTGAAAATATCTTGAATAATAATGGGAGGTTTATAGCGGGAAATTTTTTCGATGACCTTCATCATTTTGATAATTGCCATCTCCTTCGCCGGACCCGGCATACTACCATGACCAGCTGATCCCCGGGTTTTCACTCTAGTCCAGAAAATCCCTTTTTCCGAGAGTTGAATATCGTAATTAGGCGTCTTTGTTTTTATGGGCAACAACTGCCCGCCGCCCTCGGTAATCACATTATCCGCTCGAATAGTTTCGAATTTGTTTTGGACTAACCATCCTGCGCCAAAATGGCCCCCTGATTCCTCATCGGCAGTAGCGGCAAACACGATATCCCCCTTGGGTTTAATCCCCTCGCGGTACAGCCTAAGATACGTCATTAACTGCTCTGCAGTGGCGCACTTCGTATCCAGCGAACCGCGTCCCCATATATATAAATCCCCCGTTGAATCTTTCTTCAATTCACCTGAAAACGGGGGAACCTCCCATTTCTCTGTATCTTGCGACGGCACTACATCAATATGGGACAGCAATAACAAGGAGGGTCCCGCGCCTTGCCCCTTCAACCGTGAGATGACATTCCCACGACCCGGCGCAGACTCAATTACCTCGGAATCGATTCCCTCTTTCGCGAGATAGTTATGAATCCATTCCGCGGCTCTGATTTCATTGCCCGGTGGATTCGTGGTATCGATTCGTACGAGGTCTTGCAAGATTTGAATCGTTTCATTCATGATCTCTTTACTCAGGCCATACTGATTCGCTTGATTACTGTCCATTTCATTCACTGCCTAAAATGGTAATTTCGTAATAGAAATAAAAGGGCACATTATCTATTGTAACAGAAAGATTTTAAAAATAATCCCTTATTTAAAAGCCCAATAAATATGGAAGGTGCGCCTATGGGCAGAAAATACGATGATGTGGAGCCCGAACAAGGGAAAGTCTTGGAAGAACTAGAAAAATTACTAGGGAAGGAAATAAAACGGCAGAAAAAACTTCTCTGGGATACTTCTGGATATAGATCTGAAGAAAAAAATGTAGTTGAGCTCAATTTAAATTCGAGAGCATTAAAAAAACTTCCGGATATCGAGGAATTAACCTCCCTCACGACTTTATTTTTAAGTAACAACGAGTTAACTTCATTGCCTGAGTCCTTTGGAAAATTAAGTTCACTCCAACGTTTAGTCTTGAGTGAAAATAATTTAGATTCGCTCCCAAAATCTTTTACAAACCTTAGTTCGTTAAAAGAGTTATTAATTAATGAAAATCGATTAACCGCTCTTCCCGACGATATCGGGAAATTGACCCTATTAGAAGAATTAAATGCTGAGCATAATAGATTATCAAGTATCCCAGAGTCTATTGGGCGATTAACTAACCTCACAACGCTCGATATAAGCCATAATCAGTTAAAAACGCTCCCAGAATCCATTGGCAAGTTGAAATCACTTCAACTATTAGATGTAGAGAAAAATAAGATCGAATGGCTTCCTGAGTCAATTGGGAACCTAAAAGCAGTTGAGAAGTTAGACGCGTCCAATAACAAATTAATTCTCCTTCCGGGGACTATAGGGGATTTGAGATCACTCCAAACTCTGGATCTGAGGCGAAATCTTTTTAAAACTTTACCCGGAAGCTTATGGCGCTTGACCAATTTGCGAGATGTACGCATTTCTGGGAACCCGCTCGTACAGGAATGGAGTCCACTGAAGACACGGACTACGGAGGAAATACAGGAGTTCTGTCGCAGGGTTGGAAGCGTAAATGTCTTCATCAGTCATGCTGTCGCAGATTATAAAACCTACCAAATCTCGGAGATAGCTGATAACTTAAAATCAACGGATGAAATTAATTATGTATATCATTGTATGCAAGATATGAAAAAAGAGGGGCAATTCGATAAATTCATGAATGAAAAAATCCCCAAATGCCAAATTCTCCTCTTTATCGCCACTAAAAAATCACTTCAATCCGCTGATTGTCAACACGAGATTGCGCTCGCTAAAACCCAGAACCTCAAAATAATTCCTATTCTTGGAAACGATTTAACCTGGGAAGATCCCGACTTTAAACGATCTGGTATTACACGCGAATTAGGTTTAGAATTCAAAGAACATGATTTGAAAACACTTTGCAAAGAGATTTACGATTACATTCACCAATATAAACGCAAACACGAAGTCTTTACAAGAGAAGAAGCTGAAATTAAAAGTGAATTAAACAATATTGAACATACCCTTCGAAATTTCTTTGAATCCGAGGAATTTGAAAAAATTTTAAAACATAACCTCTCCCAATTTAAGGAACTCTTTCAAAATTTGAATCAAGACAAGATTACGCCCCGCAAATATCTTCTCCAACTAACTGAAATCCTCTCTCCCGTCAAAAAAGAAAAGCCTAAAGAGGATACGAAGCCTAAAACGGAGAAGAAACCCAAAGCGGACAAGACGCCCATAACGGAGAAGAAACCCAAAGCGGACAAGACGCCCATAACGGAGAAGAAACCCAAAGCGGCCAAGAAATCTAAAGAAGCTTAAAATGAAAGTAGAATTAATTATAGGAATTGGTTAATGGCTTCAATTAAACTCCTATTTTTTGATACTGTTAAAAATACGTCTTACACCTGAAAGTATTTCAAGTAATTGGTTAGCGCGCGGATGCCACGGTAAAAGGAGGGAAAGACCGGCACTTTAATCTCCTGAAATTTATCCCGGAAGGTGCGATACTTTTTCTCCAACATAAGATTATCAGAGGTATTAAGCAGTTCCCGTAAAATTACAATTATTGGAACATCATGTTCTGCTTTAAATTCTTTAAGGACCCTAAATACCGCTTTCATATCGATGACGAAATCTACAATGAAATCATTTACCAATACTGAAATATTTGAATCCGCCATAAAAGTTGCCAGAATCTTCTTATAATCGCCCATATACATTGGGTTTCCCATATCAAGCGGATTATTGATGGAAGTTCCTTCTGACGGCATAATTTGTGTTAATTTTTCCTTCGTTTCTCCGGATAGCTTGGGAATTTTGAGCCCGTACTGATTTGCAATATCGCTAATTTCAATCCCAATTCCTCCGCCCCCTCCAATTACCCCAATCTTCTTTCCGTACCCAGAATCCTTAGCCAAGGGGGGCAAATAAGCCATAGTTTTTGTGGTATCTAACATCTCTTCAAAACTATTCACTGGCAGAATCTTCTTGCGATATTGTTGGAAAAACCCTTTCCAGACCTCAGCCTGCCCACTTAAAAATCCTGTGTGGGATGCCGCGGCTCGGGCACCGTCTTCGGTCATGCCACTTTTCCAAAGAATCAGCGGCTTTTCAACTTGCTCCAGTACCTTTTTTAATCGCACGAAATCGCGCACCCCCTCAAGGTACGCCACGATTAACTTTGTATCGGGGTTTCTGTTCAAATATTCAAGGTAATCGGGGAAATCCAAATCAACAGCGTTCCCATAGGAAATTACCGTGCTGAATCGCAGCAGCCCTTCGCTCTGCCCTAACATCACAAAATTGACGGAGTTCCCCCCGCTCTGGGACAACATGGCGATCTCTCCTGATTCTTTAGGAAAGTCGCCTCCCGGTAGCAATGTTACTCCACCTTTAGGATGATAAATTCCGAAACAATTAGGACCGATGACATGCATTCCATTTTCCCTGGCAATCTTTGCGCACTCCTCTTCAAGCCTCCTGCCTGCTTCTCCTGTCTCTTTAAAGCCCGCAGTTAGGATTATAATGCTTTTAAAGTTCTTTTTGGCGCATTTGCGCATCTCTGCGGGGACTTGTTCCGCTGGAACCGTAATAAACACTAATTCAACCGGGTCTGGAATATTTTCCAACAGCCAAGAATCTAACCCTTGGATTTTTTCGCCTCGGGGATTTACAGGGTAAATTTTTCCTGGATACTTAAAATCAAGCAAAGCTTTCAGAAACATGCTCCCAAATTTGAATGGTTTGGTGGATGCGCCGATAATTGCAATCGATTTTGGGTTAAAAAACGATTCCCAGTTGATCTCCATAAGTGATGATCCCTTCCCAAATCTAATAAACTTTTATGTAATGGATTAAATCTCTTACAATAATGATAAAAAATAGGAATATACTTTGTTAAATCACTGAAATTTAGTGCGTTTTTAGTCCTAAGAACCTTTATTCAAACCTTTCTGTGGTTTACCTGGTGGTTCTGCTGGAGATCCTTTTTTAACTTCCTTTTTCGCTCTACTTGCATCTTCTACTGGAGGCAATTTCTTCATATCCTTCTGACCTTTAGGTGCTTCTTGTACCGGCAGCCCCTTCTTTAAATCCTTTTGCGGTTTAGGTGGTTCTTCTACCTGAATTTTCTTCTTCACTAATTTCTTTTCGCTGGAGACGGTTTGGAAGAAGGGGCCCAAGATTTTTTGAAATACATTCAAGTATTCTTTTTGCTCGGTTACAAATCCTACAATTTCCTTTTCATTTTCGTTAAACGGAGCAAAAATCATCTCCTCTCCATCTTTAAAAGCACAATACAACGAATATTTGCAATTGGTCTGCCAAATTCTGATGTTTCTTGAGGTTAGGAAGTCGTTTAGGAATTGAGAATCATTCGTCGGATCCAAGGAAGTGAAAATGTGTACTAGGACCGTGGGCTCAATATTCTTGAAATAATCCAGTTTCAACATAGATATATCGGGGATAATGAGGAAAATTGAGTTTTTGGTGCGGAGAATCATATCTGTGATATAATCCATAATTGATTCTGTTGAGGTAATGCTCCAAGTTTTCTCCATATCGAGCGGTGTGATTTTCTCGATTTCGGCTAAAATCAATTTCAAAGTATCAATCGTATTCTGATTTTCTTTATGAATATTTTGCGTATAATTCAATATCTTTTCGATTATTATTTTGATTGGGTCCAAAGCCTTATTCTGAAATTGATCCAGGTTGGTTGTTACGTTTGAAGAAATGGTGCCGAGGATATTAGTATAATTTACGTGCTGATTTT
>Ga0315277_10000870_pt1 | contig 45782 bp, 37 predicted proteins | sample YL17G05_15_MG_FD_203695 | JGI IMG/M metagenome (GOLD analysis project Ga0315277, IMG submission 203695) | Sediment microbial communities from Yellowstone Lake, YNP, Wyoming, USA - YL17G05_15 | ecosystem: Environmental > Aquatic > Freshwater > Lake > Sediment | place: USA: Wyoming | collected... | reverse complement strand
TTTTGCGGGATTGATCTTCACGATCGGAGTATGCTGTGTGCGATCGGGATCGGGAAGGAGGCGCCGAGTTTTCGGGAGTTCAACACGAAGGAATGGGAAGGGGTTAGGGGCTTGATCGGGCATCTGAAAGAGCTGGAGCGGAATCATGCTGGGAGCCGGATTTATGCGGCGTATGAGGCCTCGGGGTGCGGGTTCGGGTTGCTGGACCGGTTGCGTGAGGAGGGCTTTGAGGCGGAGGTTTTGTCGCCGTCTCATCTTCCGACCAGCCAGAAGAAGCGATCGGAGAAGACGGATAAGAAGGACTCGCTGATCGTTTTAGATGCGTTGCGGAGTTCGGTTCTAGCGGGGAGCCGTCTTCCCACGGTGTGGATTCCACCGAAGCGGTTGCGGGATGACCGGGAGCTGGTGAGAAGGCGGCTGCAGATGGGAGAAGACCTGACGCAAACCAAGAACCGGATTCACGGATTTTTAAAGCGGACCGGACATCGTCGTCCGGAGAACTTGAAGACGACCTGGACGAAGAAGTATATTCGGTGGCTGAAGGAATTGGTCTTAAAAAGTCCGCCGGGGGCGGGTCTGGAGTTGGGGAGCTTGCTGCGGGAGTTGGAGATGCGGCAGAAGGAATTGGTGATTGTGAATGGCGAGTTGGAGCGGCTGAGCAATCGGGAGGAGTATCGGGTGAAGGTTGGGGCGTTGAGGGAGATCAAGGGGGTTGGTTTGGTGACGGCGATGGTATTTTTAACAGAGCTTGGGGACTTGCATCGGTTCAAGAACCGGCGGGCTTTGGCGAACTATCTGGGCTTGACGCCGCGGAGTTATGAGAGCGGGGAGCAGGCTGATCGGAAGGGTCATATCAGCAAGCTGGGCCCGGCTCGGATTCGGAAGGTCTTGAACCAGGCGGCGTGGGCTTTGGTTCGGTTGGACGGGTATTGGCGGAATTGGTATCAAGGGGATGGGAGGGCGCCTCTGCATGAGCGGAAGCGTCGGATCACGGCGGTGATGAGGCGGCTGGGGATTTTGATGTGGCATCGGGCGCTGGAGTCGGAGCCGAGTCAGGTTGTGGAAGCGGTGGTGGGCTGAAACCAATCCATCCATAATTTTTGTTATTAAGGAAAAGAAAATCTAATTGGGTTCTTTGAGATTCGGGAGTGGATGAGTTGCGGGAGGGACACGACCGATTGCGCCTTGGAGGCGGATCAATCCGGCCCCGTCACAGAGTGTGGTCTGTCAATTGCGGAAAGATGAAATGGTCTGAGGGTAAAAGCCCTTACGACCGAATAGCAGGTTGCCTGATTCCGCAAACTCCCGGCAAGCATGGTGCCCGAATAGAGTTTGTGAAGATACGATGGTTGAAAGATAGGAGGCAAAAAAGAAAGTTTTGAGGACACTTGACAATTTTATACATAGCAGACACAGAGAACTCAAAAATAGTAACGAGTGGCCAGTGGTTAGTGGCCAGGAAGAAATTGGGCAAAGGGGTTTCGGCAGAGCGTCATCGGATTAAAGATTGATTTGATTCTTCTAATTCCTTTAAAACCTTTTCCACCAAAGGCTTGAGCTCGGGCAAGCGTTCCTTGACCACTTTCCAGACGATTTCATAATCCACCCCGAAATAGAAATGAATGATTTTATCCCTCATTTTTGCCATTTCGCTCCAGGGCAGTTCCGGATGAGCGTCTCTAACCTCTTTCTGAAGTTGTTTGGTCGCCTCGCCAATGATCTCCAGCTTTCTGACCACGGCGCTGGAGGTCTTGTCATCTTTGACAAAATCATCATAACTTAGGTCGCCGATAAATTCCTGGGCTTTGGCGATGCAATCCAAAATATCCTTGAGATAGAGGCTCGCGTCTCGTTTCATATATATTGGGCCTCGCGCAGGATTTGGTCTCTTAACTCGGGCCGGAGCGCAGGTTTGCGGACCAGGTCCACCTTCTGGCGCAAGAGCTTTTCCAGATAGATTTCTATTTCGCAGAATTTAAGCAGGTCCGGCACCTGGTCAAAATCCACCAGGATGTCAACATCGCTCCCGCGTTTCTGCTCGCCCCGGACAAAAGAGCCGAAGATGCCGAGCTCCCGGACCCGATACTTTTCCCTTAGCTCCGCCTGATGAGCTTTAAGCAGGTCCTGAATTTCTTTTAAGGTCTTCATCGCGCCTAATTTTTAGCTTATAAGGACGGAATCAAAAGTCAAATTCCCGGCTCCGGGCGAAAGTCAGCCGGAAGCTCCGCGGCAAGGGCGTATCCCTTGACCCAATTTATTCCTGGCTACCGGCTATCCACCTTCGCCGAGGCTATGGTGGACAAGCTGGATGCCGGCCACTTCTCAGAATGATACGAGTTTCTTGAATTCCCGGAATCTCTTTTCAATGTCAGCGGGCTTGATCTGGAGGAGGCGTTTGAGGCTGAATTCCTGGACGGTGAAGCTGGCGAGGACTGAGCCGTAAATGGCGGCGCGCTTAAGCTCAGCAAAACTTTGGCGGCCGCTCTTTGCCAGATAGCCGATGAAGCCTCCGGCAAAACTGTCTCCGGCTCCGGTCGGGTCTTTGACATCTTCCAAAGGATAGGCCGGCGCGAAAAACACGCCCTGGCGGTGGAACACGGTGGCGCCGTGCTCGCCCCGCTTGATCACTATTGCGAGCAGTCCTTTTTTGAGCAAACTTTTGCCCGCCCGCGCCAGTTGATACTCCCCGGTCAGCATTCTCGCTTCCTCATCATTGAGCATCAAAATATTCACGCGCGGAATCAGCTTTTCCAAATCCTCCCGCGCCGTGTTGATCCAGAGATTCATCGTGTCACAGACCACCAGCTTGGGCGATTTGGCCTGATCCAGAACCCGCGCCTGCAGGGACGGATGAATATTGGCCAGAAAAATATAGCGGGTATCGCGATAGCTTTCCGGCAAAACCGGCGCGAACCGCTCAAACACATTCAGCTCGGTGCGCAAAGTCTCGCGCTGGTTCAAGTCCGCCGGATACTTTCCTTCCCAGCGGAAGGTCTTGCCCGTCAGTTTCGTCAGTCCCGCAGTGTCAATTTTTTTTCGCTGGAAAATTTTTTCGTGAGCTTGTGGAAAATCGTCTCCCACCACGCCCACCAGTTGCACCGGCGCGAAAAAACTGGCGGCGATTGAGGAATAGGTTGCGGCTCCTCCCAGAACCTCAATCACTTTCCCGGAGGGCGTCTCAATCGTGTCCAGGGCAATGGAACCGACGATCAGGACTTTCATACCGTATAATTATAGAAGAAGGGCCAAGAGGTTCAAGCGGATCAGGGGTTAGGATTCAGGAATTGGGAGTTAGGGAATATAAAATTCCTCATTCCCAATTCCTAACTCCCGATTCCCAATTCCATTACGGGCAACTTTAAGTCAGATCAAGCAAGATCCTTGTTCAGCAATGATCATTGCCAGGTAAGGATTTTTCCGCAGGTGCCGCATTTTTTCCCTTTCAGATAATTGTCATTGCCGTGGTCATTGGTCAACATTATTCCACTGCCGGTTCTCAGCACCACATCGGAATCCGCGGGAATTTCAACATTCCTGGAATCTTTTCCCGCCACGCCCCCGCCTTCCTTGAAGGTAATAGTCGCCTGTCCGCCGCTGCAGGCAAACTGGACCCAGCCCTGGGAATTATTGACGAACTTGGCGCCCGAGCCTCCGCCGGACGCGCAGGTCACATCAATCCTGGACCGGGTGCTGATGCTGTAGATTTTAAATTGCACCAGGTCCTCGCCCTGCGCCACTATGGTGGTGCCGTCATTGTTATGAACATACAGATAATCACCAGCCCAGGCCGAGGGCGCAAACAGGAAGATCACAGCCAGGCCGGCCAGCAACAGAATTTTTTTCATTTTTTTCCTTCCTCCTTTTGGTTTGAGATTGGGTTTAAATTATAGACCTGAAAAAACCCCCTATTTTTACCGGAATTTTAGCAAATCGGTGGAAGCCGTTAAGCCCGATCAACAATTGGTCATTGACAAATCTTTGGGCCGGCTCGCGGTCGCAGGTTTTTGGAAGGGCGATCATTCCTCATAATATTATGCTGAAAAGATGATCAGGCTGATTGAATTTACCATTTCTTTCAAAAGCGAAAGGCTCATCCTGCCGATGACTAAAAGGATGTTTGGCCCCAAATAGAATTCAGCGCTTTGATTGATAAGACATCTTCCTCCAAACGCAGTCTTTCCTGCAAAAAGCGCAAGGCGCCGGAGCAGGAACATCTTGAGCGATCACGGCCACCGCGGATACGGTTTTTTCAGGAATCATCAGATAATATTTGGTAAGCTCCACCCCGATATTGCGCGCGTCCAGGGCATTGAAGATCACGCTCTGCTGTTTCAAGTCCCAGTCGCAATAACCCGGGCTGAATCTCAGGCTTGCCTTTAATCCTTTGCTTTCCACCTCAGCCCTCCATTGCCTCTCAACCAGCCCGGCCACCAGCTCAACCGCTTCCGACGCTGCGGTATCAAAGAGAAGCTGTCTGAGAACCGAGGCATCAGTCCCAAGGCCGCGCTTCCATTCATCGCCGATGGTGGCGATCATAAAGACCACAGACCTCTTTCCTTTGCATAACCCGGCCAGACGCGCGAACCTCGGACTGCGGATGACTCCGGTTTCGGTTATGATTTCTTTTTTATTGATCCCGGCTACTTTCTCCGCCAGATACATTCCCCGGGCATTTGATGATTGCGCGACCCAATCTATGGATTCAGACAGGATTTTCTCAATATCCTTGCCGGGCGCAATCCGGTTTTGATAGCCCAGGGTTGAAAGCGCATTTTTATGAAGTTCCGAGATGAGTTCCGCTCCCAGTTGAGGTTTTACGATCACCATTTCTCTTTTGCCGAGACCCTCTCCATCGCCGCCTCGGTCTCTTCCAGAACCGTGACCGCGGATTCAGCATAGCCGTCCGCCCCAAAGCTTTTGGCCAGATTTATGTCCAGCGGCGCTCCGCCCACCATTATGACCGTATCCGGCGATTCCGCCTTGACCCGCTTGATGATTTCCGGCATCTGCGCCATAGTTGTGGAGATCATAGATGAAAGGGCAAGCACCTTTGCCCTTTTTTCTTTAACCGAGCTGATGAAAGCATCCACCGGAACCTGAGTGCCCAGATCATACACCTCATACCCGCTCGCCGCATAAATCCGGGAGATGATATTTTTGCCCAGGTCGTGCGGATCGCCCTCCACCACCCCGATGACCAGCGGGATACCCCCGGATTTTCCTATTCCTTCCGCGGATGACAGCCTTTTCAAGCCCTGGTGCAGGACCTCAAGAGAAAGCAGGAATTGCGGGAGCGGCGCCTCGGGGGTGAAGAGCTTTTTCCGCGAAAGCTCCAGCCCTTGAAAAAGCGACTGTCGGATTTCATTTGCGGGAATTCTCTGCAGGAAGGCTTCGTCAATGCCTTGATTCAGTTCCTTTGCGTTGTGATCCTGCACCGCCTTCTCAATTAAATTGAGCGCTTCTTTATTCTTTTCGCTCTTCATTTTCCCTTATCCATAAATCCGCGCCGCCTGAACCAGGATGATGGCATTGAGCAGGTTCGCGTTCGGAGGGTACTCACAGCCCGGCGCCAGGATAAAGCCTCCGCCCTCGGCAAAATCGTCTATTACCCTCCGGCATTCCTCCATTACCTGCTCCGGACTGCCCCGGTAAAGCAGGGCCGTTTCCACATTGCCGATCAAAGTGGTCTGGTCTCCATATTTCTTCTTCAGCTCTTTCCGATCCCGGCAGTCATCCGGCAGACAGGCAAAGGAGATCGCTTCCGGCTCCATCAAGCGGATCATAGAGTCAAAACAGGGCCCGTCCCCGCAGTTGTGAATCGCGACCAGGCAATTCCGGCGATGAACCACCTCCGCGATCTCCCTTCCGAACGGCCCCTCCATCTTTTCCCACAGTTCTTTCCCGAGCCCGCTCTTGGACGCGAAAAGCATATCCGGGGCGATGATGATCAGGCCGGTGTCGCAAAGGGCATTGATGTAATCAATCAGCACAGAGGTTACCGTCTCCATTGCCGCCATCACTTCCGCGGGATACAAAACACAGTCCTTGAACACCTGCTCCGCGCCTCGCATCATCGCCAGGACCGAAAGCGGGCTTGAGACCACCGGAACAAATACCGAGCTTAAGCCCTTCTCCTTCAGCGCCCCTTTAGACATTTCAATCACCTTCTGCATGCGCGGCGCGCTTTTGATCTCAATCCTTTTCAATTTCCGGTAATCCGTATGGTCCTTGATCAGAGGTTTGGAATAATCCGGATGCGCGGTTGAGTTCTCAGGATAAATGGTTGCTTGCCCGAAGTCAGAGGCCTCAACCGTGAGGTCCAGACCGAGGAGCAGGACATCCCCGCCGATGACCTCCAGGCCGAGCAGGCCGGCCTCTATCGCCACATTTGCGTCAATAGAAAAATCGCGGAACGACGCTCCGGTTAATTGCCGGTATGCCCCGCCCACCAGGGGGGCGCAGGGAATATGATCCGGCTCTTTATGGCGCATGGTTGCCAGCAGCCTCTCAATCGTGCTCAGTTCAAAGCGGCGTCCCCGAAAGCTGGCCAGGCCGGCAAGAAAATCCAGAACCGGATCCGGGATCAGACCCAGAGGCGGAAGGTGTCCCTTGCGGAGGCTGTCAATTATTCCGCCCAACGACACCGGACCGTCACCTGATTTTTATCGGTTGAACATAAAATCATAATTATCCATACCCCGCCGCGGTCAATATTTTTTAGCCTCAAACAGAATCCCTGTCAAATCATCCCTGATTCCCGGCTAAGGTCTTGCTCAAATTGTGGTGCAGGCTTCCCGCCTGCTGGTAGAGGTGCGCCAGCGTGCGCGCCCAAATCCGGGCAGCCCCGTAGGTCTGCCCCTGCAACCTAGGCCAGAGGCCCGCACTACAATGGTTTTCATAAAAGTCGGCGTGATGAAGAAAACCCGGTTTCCCCATTATCTTAATCCTTACCAGGGGGATACCATTTTTATTCCGTTTCCCATCGGTTCTGAAATTTCCGCTTGATTTTCATTTTGCCCTGGTCTATATTTAATACTTAAAGGAGCTGGGATGGTTGTTAAGTGTCCGCAATGCCAGGCCAAATTTAATCTGGCCGATGGGAAGGTCACGGAAAAAGGCCTAAAGGTCAGATGCTCTAAATGCAAGAATGTGTTTGAAGTCAAAAAGGGATCGGCTCAAGCGCCGGAAGTAGTTCTTAGGCCGCAAGCCGCGGAGGATGAGGACAAGTTCAACTTTGGAGAGGAATTTGACTTTGCCGAGGAAAAAATTTCCACCGAGCGGCCGCCGCAAACTCCCGCCCACCAGGATTATGCGTTTGCGGATGAACCCTCAACTCCGGCAAAAGCCAAGAAAGAAATTGAGGAGTTCAGTTTTGAAGACGAGGAAGCTGATTTTTCTGCCAGCGATGAGCCCGGCGCGGAATCCAAGCCGCGCGATTTAGGAATGTCGCCGGAGATGCCGGAGATCCCGGGTTCCGAGGCCGAGGAAGATTTTAGTGTCGGGGATTCACCCCTGAGCGAGGGGATGGATGATTTCAAGATTGACCGGGGCTCGGAAATTCCAGCCCGCGGCGGAGGAGCCAAGCCTGCCAAAGCAGAAGAGTCGGGAGAGGAATTTGATTTTTCGGCCCGGCTGGAAAGCTATGCCCGGCCCGAAGCGCCCGGCAAAGCCAAAGCTGAGGCCGCGGATGACCTGGAGGCGCAAATTGATTTGGATACCGAATCCGCTCCGCCTACCGTTGCCGCGGAAACCGCGCAGGTCCACGATTTTAGACCTCCTGCCCCGAGCCGACCGATGCCGATGCATTATGAAAAGAAAAAAGGCGGCGGTCTTAAAATCTTCCTGATTTTGGCCCTGATCTTGATCCTGCTCAGTCCGGTCGGGGGGCTTCTGTATCTGAATTCCACCGGCAGTTTCACTTTTTCGGATCTCGGCAAGGGGAATCTTGCCAAGCTGAAAGGGGCGCCGGAAATCAACCAGATTCTGGTCAAGCTCGGATTGGCCAAGCCCGAGATCAAGGGCGAGGTGGCCATTTTAAAGGAAGGCGTAACCTATCAGACGGTTAGGGGTCGCGAGGGGGGCGCCGTGGCAGTGGTTCAGGGCAAAGTAAGAAATGACTATCCGGTTCAGGTTAGATTTATTCAGGTAGAGGTGACCCTTTATGATGCCAACCGGAACGCCCTGGCAATAAAAACCAGTTACGGCGATGTCTACTTCAGCAAGACTGAACTCGCTACCATGCCCCAGGCCGATATTGAAGGATTGATGGACATTATGGCTGGAAGGAACTTTAAGAATAACGGAGTGGACCCAGGGGGAAAGGTTGATTTTGCCGTGGTCTTTTTCCAGATCCCCGCCGGCGTCGCCAACTTTGATGTCATTCTCAAAAATTTTGAAGTGATCAAAGGGGGCGGATAAATTTACCGGCTATCCCCCGGCTTACCGCTTCTGACCAGGCGATGTCAATAGATCAGGAACAGGCTGAAAAAATCTCCCGGAAAATCCTCCAGGAAATCGCGCCCATTCTTGACCGCCGCCAGAGAACCTATGCCCTGAGCAAAAAACTGCAAAAACTCAGCGACGAGATGATCGCGGAAATATTCAATTTAGTCGCGGAAAATGCCCGGCAAAAAAGGCCCTTTTTCCAGGACGGCTATCGGGTGATCTCGGACATCGGACTTTTGACCTACTACCTCGGCCCGAGAAAAATGAGCGGAGTTTATACCATTGCCCGCTCCCGGGATTACCGCGATGTGGTCCGGATTATGTCCCGGACGCCTCCCTGGAGAATTCCCGGGCTGGAAGATGAGCCGCTGGAAGACCGGGCGATCAGGGAACTCACCCTCGGCCAGAGAAAATCCCTGGCCCGAGCCCGGGACCGAGATTTCATCAACCGCCTGCTTCACGACCAGAATCCGGCCGTGATCCAGATCCTGCTCCAGAATCCCATCCTCACCATCAAGGAAATCGTCAAGATCGCGTCCAAGCGGCCAACCAATCCCCAGGTGCTCTGGCAGGTCTATCGCAATGTCAAATGGACCAATCATTACTCGGTAAAAAAGTCCCTGCTCAATAACCCCTACTGCCCCACCCAGATCTCCCTCAGCCTGATCCATTTTATGCTGGAGCAAGACCTGGAAGATATTGCGGACAATGAAGTGCTCCATCCCAAGATTCAGGAATCCGCCCTGGAATTGCTTATGGAAAGAAGGAAAATCCGGGAAGGAAAGAAAGACCACCAAGACTGAAATCAAGACCGTCTATTATTTTGACCGCATTATTTTGTCGGTTTTGTAGGGGCGCAATTTATTGCGCCCTCAAAGAAGGGCGTGATAAATCACGCCGCTACGATTCGGGTTATGCAAACAGTTATCGAAATTAAACCGTCATATTGATGCGGTCAAAATACTAGGGCTTCTTCTCTTCTTTATCCTCTTCCGCCTTGGCCGATCCCGGCTCCTCGCCTTTGAGCGTAGCCCGGAAATTCTTGATCCCTTTTCCCAGACTGCTCCCCAACTGCGGCAATTTTCCCGCCCCGAAAATCAAGAGCACAATAAACAAGATGATCAACCATTCCATCGGTCCGATATTGAACGGCATCTCTTTTTACCTCCACTTTAAAAATAACACAGATTCCCGGATTTAGCAAGATTGACCCTTCATTTTCTTTTCCAGGCGCTTTCCCGGTCAAAGCCGCCCGGCTTCAAACCGGGAAATCTTTTCAAAAAGCATCCAGCCTCAATTCTGAAATCCAAATCAAGAAAAGGAAATGATCTTTTCCGGAAAATCAGATATAATCATAAATACAAAAATGTCAGAATTGACCAAAAAGGGTAAAGAGCGGAATACCGAAGGCCTGATCCTGATCCAGGAGATCGCGATGATGCTGAGCGCGGCACTGGATTTGGACCAGGGTCTGGAGAAGATTCTGGACGCCTGCGTCCGGTTTTCCAATGCCAATAGCGGGTCTATCCTTTTATTGGACGAGGATAAGAAGGAATTAAAGCTGGTCAAGGCCAAGGGAGTGAGCGAGGAACTGGCAAAAGATTTTCGGCTCAAACTGGGAGAAGGGGTAACCGGGTATGTGGCCAAGAGCGGGAAGTCTCTGATGGTGCCGGATGTGGAGCTGGAGCCGAGGTTTGTCCGGCTTCGGAAAAAGGTCAAGAGCGAGATGGCGGTTCCGATTTTTGACCGCGGCACGGTGATCGGCGTGATCAGCGTTGACAGTTGGAACAAATACGCCTTCGGCAAGGAAGACCTGCAGGTATTGGAGGCGGTTGCGAGCCTGGCCGGACAGGCGATCCGGAACGCGCACGCCTTTCAGGAGCGCGAGCAGAAGATTCGGGAGCTGGATCTGATCAACCGGATCAACCGGATTTTCAGCCAGAGCCTGGACCTGCGCAAGGCCTTTGACCAGGTGGTGTCGGCCTTGAAGAAGGAATTGAAGATGGAGCGGGCGACCCTGGTTTTGCTGGACACGGCCACCGGGGAGTTTGAGATCAAGATCGCGGACGGCCTGACCGAGGACCAGATCAAGCGCGGAAGGTACCGGGTGGGAGAGGGCATCACTGGAGAGGTGGTGAAGACCGGGAAAGCCCTGGGCGTGCCCGACATTTCCAAAGAACCGAAATTCCTGGACCGCACCGGCGCGCGCTCCCGGGTGAAGCATAACCGGCCGCTTTCCTTTATGAGCGTCCCGATCAAGATCCAGGATTTGTTGATCGGGGTTTTGAGCGTGGACAAGGAATTTGAGAGCGACGAGCAGTTCAAGGGCGATCTTCAATTCCTGGAGATCATTTCCGGATCTTTGGCGCAGGCGGTTCGGATTCATATGCGGGTGGACGAGATGCGGAAGGAGTTGGAGGAGCGGAACATTTATTTAAGGAGCCAGCTCTCGCGCAAATACTCCTTCAGCAACATCATCGGCCAGAGCCAGGCGATGCAGGAGGTGTTTGAAAGGGTTCAGACGGTGGCCAACAGTCATGCCACGGTTTTGATCCGGGGAGACAGCGGCACCGGCAAGGAGTTGGTGGCCAAGGCGATTCATTTCAACTCCCCCTGGAAGGAAAAGGCCTTCATCAAGGTGGATTGCGCGTCCATCCCGGAGACTCTTTTGGAAAGCGAATTGTTCGGTCATACCCGCGGGTCCTTTACCGGAGCCATCGCGGACAAAAAGGGGAAATTTGAAATCGCGGACGGCGGAACCATTTTCCTGGACGAGATCGGAGAGCTTACCACGGCGCTCCAGGCAAAAATCCTGCGCGTGCTCCAGGAGCGCGTGATTGAGCCGATCGGGTCCAACCGGCCAAAGGCCATCAGCGTGCGCGTGATCACGGCCACCAACCGGGACCTGGAAAAGGAAATGGCCGAGGGGAAGTTCCGGGAAGATTTGTATTACCGGCTGAATGTGGTTCCGATTTATCTCCCTTCCCTGCGCCAGCACCGGGAAGACATTCCGTATCTGACGGATTATTTTCTGGAAAAATTCAACAAGGAGAACAAAAAGGAACTCAAGATCAGCCCGGAACTGATGGCGGAATTTATGGCCTATGACTGGCCGGGAAATGTGCGGGAGCTGGAAAATACCATTGAGCGGCTGGTGATTATGAGCCAGGAACAAATCGCCCAAAGCGGGATCATCACTTTTTCCAAATCCCCCCGGGAAACCCCCGGCAATCTCCCGGTTCCGGCCCCGGCCCAAAAATCCCTGGCCGAGATGGAAAAAGAAGCGGTGCTGGAGGCCCTGAAAAAAGCCGGCGGCTCTCAGGTGCAGGCCGCCAAAATTCTCGGCATCACCCTCCGCAAACTCCGCTACCGGATGCAGAAATATAAGATCAAAAAAGATTTCATCATCTCATAATTTTCACCGCGTAGGGGCGTATTGCATACGCCCAAATCTTCACCGCAAAGACCGCAAAGGAATTGAGGATTCGGGGTTCGGAGTTCGGGGTTCTAATGCCTGGCTACTGGATGCTGGCTACTGGCTACTGGCTACTGTTCTCGCATTCTGATCCTGATTGCAATTTTTATCCAAATGTCCCAATGTCAAAGTTTGACCCAGCCAGCGTGCAGACCGAATAATTATCAATTCCTGACCAAACCCCGACATCTTTTCCAAGAATTATCCCATCGGGGGAAAAGAAAGGGTGATTAACTTAGTGCCATTCGGGGCTGACCCCGGCAGTTGTATGAAAAATAATATTTCTATTAATCAATGCGGATTTCACTTTTTTGAATAAAAGTTCTCATGATCAATACTCAGCGTTGGCCTTTCAATCTTAAGGGGTTGTATATCAGATGGATTCGTTACCAGCGGGACTTCGGCACGATAATGCGACAGTCCATAAGCTACTAATAAAAAAGAGGGATCATCAATAAAGTCTTTTCCATCTGGGCCCTTAAGATCCTTGGGCTGGCCGGGGTCGCAGGGCTTTGGTGGAGAAAGCTGGCCTGGCCAGACTGACATGTTATGAAGCTGACTACGAAGACGGGAGAAATTGCTTCCACCTCCTATCAGAAACAAACCATAGTTTTTCCAAGCAGATACCCTCTTGTCAAGTTCATAGCCTCTACTGAATGCCTTCTGATATGTTTCGCATATCTTATTGCACGGATTCAGAACCTCATTTGGTAAGTTTTTAACCATATGCTCTTCTTTGCCGCGCACTGAGGTAATAGTGCTTGAGGTATGTCGGCAAATTGCATGGCCAATATCATCCATGCCTATATGTTCACTCACAGCACCAAAGAAAGCCATACGATCCTTTAACCAAACACCGTTCCCCGGCTTACCCTCATACGAGTTTACAATCTTAAAGAATGTAGAATCTGTTGACCCCGCACCTATGTCAACGCAAGCATAAAGTCCGGGGCCTACCTTTGGGGAGCGATATGCCCACAATAGCGCAGCCTCTGCTTCCGAACGGACCCAGTCTCTGGGATCACCAAAGGCGCTTTGCTTTGTTATGCTATCCCGAGCAAACTTAAGGAACTCAGATGCCTGCTCAAGCTTAATCCCTTGTAATTGAGGCAACCCCTTGATACCAAAGGCTTCATACGCACTCCGAGCCATCCGCAGAAAAATTCCCTGGAGCCGGGATTGATTTAGGGCACCCATAGGAGCACCCGTGGTCATGGTCAATTTGGGAGTCGCGTTAAATTGCATAGCATACGCTTTTGCGAAATGATCTGACACCTGCAAAAGGTATAAAATTACAAGTATTGACAAATCCTCGTAGGTAAAGTTTTTGGGTAGCTTTTCTGCTTCCTCTTTGAAGCTATCAGGATATGCCGCTCGTATTTTTACAGAGCAAAACTCTATTGCCCCTGAACGAGATGCAATCTCTTGTGCTTGAAAACCAAAATGAAGGCACCCATCCCACAAAACAACCAGGGAGGGTATTAGATAATTTGATTTTCTCTGGCCGGCGACCTCAGGCACAATCACCAAGCATTTATCTTCACGCGCGTCGTAGTCACGTAGTACCAACTTTGAATAACAGGTTCCAAAATCAAGCCCAAGATGGAGGTGTCTCTCTTTGAGCTGACCTTTCCTTTTCTCCTTGAAAAGCCGAGCCAACTTTTGCCACCAGGTTTTCATTGGATATCACCCCCAACTTTCAATATGCCGATGGCGATTTCGCGGCTTTCAATACTAAAAATCCCATCCTCACCAGTTTCCGAAAGAAAAACATCAAGTCGCCTTTGTTCCGCTGCATAACGGTCTTGTGACATTTTTATTGCAAAGGGTTGAGCCTGTTTCTGCTTAAGGTCATCCAACCTCCGTCGGGCTGCTTCAACCTTTCCCCTTAGAGTGGCTTCAATTGTGGCTCGTCTCCTCTCTGCGCGCGCCTTATTAAGTCCGATTTCCCTATCCTTCAAATTCTTTAAGACGCCTTGGAAGATCTCTTGAAGCCGCTGTTTCGTATTTTGAATGTCAAATTCCGAGCTATTTTGGAACTCTTCATTCGTGAGCGGTTTTTCAAGCATTAGAACCATAAGATCCTCTGAATTCTCAGGATCTAGCATTTGTTTGTCTTTGAGCCGAATAAAGAGAGGCACGAGCTCTGTCCTCGGACGAAAACCACCGATTTCAAATTGATTAATAGAAAAAATATAGTAGCCTTTATCGAATCGCTGGGTATCTTCTATAATTAGGGAAAAACCTCGGTGAATCCGATCGGCTTCCTTTTCCATGCATTTGACGGAAAAAAGCAATAATGGATGCCTCATAAATATCAATTCGGCTTTCGGGTGCTGCAAGATTGCCATGTTTGAAAAGGTGGCCAGAAAGGGACCCTTCAAAATCTTGTGCGCGACTCGTTGGATATCAATATCCATTGTAGGGAGATTCTGCATGTCATTTGACAATTGTGGCTGGAGGTGTATCTCTCCTACCTCATTCATTACGCTCTCGGGGATTATTGATCCCGGGTAACGCGACATGATGAAACTTCTTAGAAATTTATATAACTCTTCAGGAATAGGAACTCGGCGATGACCGAAGAGAGATTCTATTTCATCTAAAAAGGCTTGGTCAGCAGCAATCAAAGTATCGCTCTCACTGCTAACTTTTCTGGCTTCCTCGGCTTGATTGATGAATGCCTTCGCTGCTTGCTCAACCTTTTTTTCTTCCTCTTCAGGAGTTAATTGACAACTTAGCGCTTCTTTTGCGAGTTCCTCTACCGTCTCTCCCAGGATCGGGTCTATCTCGCCTAATGCCTGTTCAAAGATGCGGATCCTTTCGTACAGACGGAGAAGAATCCTTTCTTCAATCGTATCAGAGGCTATCAAATTAACAATTATTACAACAGGCGACCTCTGTCCAATCCGGTCAACTCGGCCTATTCTTTGCTCTACGACCATTGGATTCCAGGGAAGGTCATAATTAATAACCACTGAAGACATTTGAAGGTCAAGCCCCTCACTTCCAACTTCTGATGAGAGTAGAACTTTGATTTTTTGATTTGATAAAAATTCGTCAATTATTTCTTCACGCTCCAGAATCGCAATATCTCCAGTAATTAGACGATGATCTATCCTTTTTTCGGCCAGTCGACTTGAAAGGTAGGTAAGAGTTCTTTTGAAGAATGAAAAAATTATGACTTTTCTGATGGGCCTGCCGTCTCTATTGTCTTCCTCAAAAATTTCGCGTAAAGCTTTATAAAGAATATCGTACTTGGTATCTATCCCTGGGGGAGGGGCTATATCATTCAGTATTTTTTCGAAGCGGTTTGTTGCGGGAGTTAGCGGTGTAGATGCATTATCGTCAATAGCCATTGGCTCTGATATATTATCATCCAAATCTTCTTTTTGGAGCAGGGCAGAATAAAGAATTCCCTCACCTTGCTGACTGCGTTCTCTAAAATAATTTACTGCCGCAGGGATACAGCTCGAAGTCATTCTAAATGCCATAATTAGCGCCATTTGCTGTCCCCAAGTGTTTCTTTCCCTTCCAGTAAGGCCAGTGAGTCGGCATAAATCTGCCACAGCATCATAAAACCTTCTTTCAGGGGCAGAAAAGATAAACTTCAATGAATTGGGCTTTCTTTGAGGATAATTTAGAAGAACTTCGCTCTTGCGAGTGCGGCTTATTATGTGGGCAGTCAAGCTCAATTCGGTAATGTCTCGCTGTAATCGCACAGCTTCTTCACGGGAAAGACTAGAGCTCATATCTAGACGTTGAATAATTGAAGAAAAAAATGAGCCCTCAGTTAATGACTTTGTTAATGGATTTTCTTGCAAACGTATAAGAGATGACTTTGCAAGATCAGGTTCCGGGTTTGTTCCTCGCAGCGCGGATAGTGCCTTGATAACGGGCCGATTCGCTTCGAGTTGGGCGCCAAAAGTACTGAGATTGGCGAAGGCGTCCGGGTCAAGCAGGTTCAAGAGGTGGAAAAGATTATCCATTCCGGTCTGGATAGGTGTGGCTGTGAGAAAGATCATAGAATCGGCGCAGCCTGCAAGTGCCCGGGCCGCACGATGTTGATAGGTCTCAGGGTTTCGGAGCCTATGTGCTTCATCGAAAATAATCAAGTCTATAGATGGCCTATGCCTATCAAGTCCATCGAAAATCGGCTCTTTCCGTACAGACTCGTAGGAAACGATCCAGGAGAATGAATCAGGTTCTCTTGCAGAGTCCAACTTTCTAAGAAAGGACTGGAGCATTTTAATATTTATGACATCAAACTTTTGTTCAAATCTGCGTTCTAGCTCGTCTCGCCACTTTCTGCGAAGTCGGGCGGGCACAACGATTAGCACCCTTTCTAGAGGGTGACGGGCTTGAAGTTCCTGAAGAATATATCCGGCTTCAATGGTCTTACCCAAACCTACATCGTCTGCGATCAGCAATCTTCCGGTAGGGTTCTCGATAAATTTCAGGAGTGGCTTGAACTGAAAAGGTAAAAACTCTGCCTTGGCTGATCCAAAAGATCCGGAGATTCGTGTAGGAGGCTTATGTAGGCGCTCGAAAGTCATGAGCATTTGAAATGCTTCGGCGCCCGCGAAAGAGCCTTGGATCAAATCAGCCCATGGATCCACGTGCTCGGGCAGCAGCTCCAAATCTGTAGCGGGAACTGTTTTGAGAGATGTGCCAAATCTTACCGCGCAATACCATTCTTTTATCTGGTCGCTCCAGGTGCTTTCTTTAACAACACCTACGGATTCCGGTGCCCTCTTTCTCCTGACGATATCTCCAGGTTTAAAAATTATATTTGGAGGTGCTGTTTCGTCCATATCATTTAAATCCTTACATTAAGACTATACCGTTTTCCAAATTATATTGCTGCCTGCTTATTTAAAGCAATTTAAGCATACTTAAAAAATCCCGTCAAGCAAAAGGAGCTCTTGATTCCAATTTTAATGATAGCACAAGGCAATGTCAGATCCGGTCATTAAATTCACTGTTTCGGGTTCCGAGTTTCGCGCCTGGCCGCGGCAGCTCTTTAGAGCGGGGGCGGGTTCAAAACCCGGAAACCGAGAAACCAGGAAAGCGGAAATTTTATTTCAACGGCTTCGGCTTGGGCATCGGCTTCCAATCAATGATCGGCTTAACCCCGAGCGTGGTTTTCAGGCCGGGAGCGAAATTGATTTCCAGTTTGTCGTTCCGGTTGAGCAGAAACTCGTAACTGTCTCCGGCCACGCTCAAACGGTAAGCGCCCGGAAGCAGATTTTTGATCACGGCTTTGCCGGCCTGGTCCAGAACGGCCCGATAGTTCGGGTCGGCGCTGTATTTGTCCGCGATCTTGACCTCGGCTCCGGAAATCGGCGCGCCCATTTTTTTCAGGCTCAGCTCCAGATCAAAACGCGGCTTGGGAGAAATGCCCTCTCCGGGTTTAAAGGTCTTGGCGTTTTCCACCACTACGAAATGGTCCCAGTTTTCCGAGAGAATTTTTCCGTCCGATGAAGTGAGCGTCAGATAGAGGGTGTAATGTTTCGGGGCTTTGGTTTTGGGCGCCTCAAATTTGATGGCGCCGGCGATCAGGCTGCTATCCACCGGTATATCCATCTTGAATTCTCCTTTGGCCGCTTCCGCGATCGGGATTTGATGGCCGATGGCGGCGGTGACAAAATTCAGCGGCGGTCTGCGGTTTTCAATGGTGGGCTGGCCGTGTCCCTGGATGAAGAAGCTGTCCGTCTCTTCCACGATTTTCCAGACCACTTTCGCGCCCTTGAATTCCAGATAGTCGTCATTGAGCAAATGCACCGGGAGTTCTATTTTTTCGCCGGAGGAATGGATATTATGATCCACCCGGGTGGCAACCAGTTGATGGCTGAACGCCGGTTTCATCCAGGCGAGCGCCAGCTTTTCCTCCAGGTTCCAGTCGGTGAACCCGAAATTCACGGACGGCCACCAGTCATTATACATATATTGAAGCGCGGATCCGGTCGGGCGGTATTTGTTCTCGCGGTTGATCTCAATGTGGTATTTGATCGCGACCGCGTTGTAAAGCTGGGACGCGAAGGCCCACTCGTTGAAATTATCATAAGCCTCGGGCCGGCCGATATAGGTCACCTCTTCCGGAAATTCCAATGAGTGATATTCCCACTCAGCGATGTCGGCCTCGGTCCGGGCCGGGAAGAATCCGGGATAATAGCTCATCGCCTGCTCCATTGAATAAGGCACCGCTTCCCCGCCGAACTCCAGCGGGAACGGCTCCGGGTCCTTGATCAGGTCCCAGTAGGTTTTCTGATACCAGCCGTACCAGGTCACGGAATCGGTCTCCAGACCCCCGGTGCGATGAATCGGGATGATCTGGTTGATGGCGCGCGCGATCTGGATGATCTCATTGTCCAGATTCAGGTTCATATTCATATCCACCAACACCGGCATCTTATCGCCATTCTGGTACGGGGTTTTCTTGCAGAAGTTTCCGGGCAGAAGCCCCTTGCCGTTGAAGGCTATATGGTTGGACTCGTCGTGCATACTCCACCAGAAAATGGACGGATGATTGTAGAGATAATACAAAGCCTCGGCCGCCATCCGGCTGATCACTTCCCCGTTGTTGGTCAAATCCGGATCGCCGTTGGGCCGGACAAAATCGCACACGCTGTATTCCCAAATGATGGTAAAGTTTTGAAGCAATACCATTCCCTCCCGGTCGGCTTTTTCATAGACCATTGGCGGGGCCTGATGATCGTGGATGATCAGGATGTCCATATTATTTTCCTTGAGCTTCTTGAAATAGGCGTCCAGATATGCCGGGGTCAGCTTGGAATAATACTGGGTCGGGATGCCGTTGGTGCCTCGAAAGAACATCCGCTTTCCGTTCACATACCAGAAAAAGGCCTCGGGCCCGGTCTCGGCCAGTTTCACTTCCTTGATCCCGAAAATCTCGCTCTTCTGATCCGAAACCTTTCCGCCCGAAATCAGCGCGGCGTTCATCCGATAAAGGTTGGGCTTGCCCAGTTCCGGATGACTGTAGGGCCACCAGAGCCTCGGGTCATTGACCTTGAGCGTTAGCTTGAGCTTGTTCGGCCCGGGAGCGAGTGTGGTTTTGGCAAAAATGGTTTCCCGGCAACCGCTGAAATTTTCGCCGACGCTTTCAATCCGGATCATTGCTTCTTTGGGCCGGCTGGAAAAGTTGGTGGCGAAAACCTCAAAGCCGACTTCGGCTTTGGTGTAATTGTCCGTCAGTTTCGGCGAGATCAAAATCCAATCAATGGCCGCGTCTCCGGTGGCGATGATTTTCACCGGCCGGTAAATCCCGCCGGTGCCGTAGCTCTGCGCGTCATAGGATGAGTTTGCAATCCCGCCCATCCGGGAATCGTGATAAGTGAAAATGCCTTTCACCCAGATTTTCTCCGCCAGATGAACCCAGAACGCCTCTCCCCCTTCCATCCCGTAATCCCAGGGGTTGGTCACCTTGACCGCCACCACATTCTTGCCCGGCTGGACCAGGCCGGTGAGGTCAAAAGAAAACGGATTGAAATAGCCCTCGTGCTCGCCCAACAGTTGTCCGTTGATCCAGACCCTGGCGAAATAATCCACTCCCTCAAAGGTCAGCCGCAAATTTTTTCCCGCAAACGATTCCGGCAGATCAAAACTTTTCCGGAACCATACCCCCTGGTAAAAATTGATCAAGGCCGGATCGTCAATGGAAAAATTGTTCGGAACCGGCATCGTCTTCCAGCCCGTGTCATCAAGGTTCGGGGCAAACCATTGCTCAGCCTCTCCCTTTTCCTCCGTGTCCGGCTGATAGCGCCAGGTTCCCTCCAGGGAAATCTCCTCACGCAGCCTGACCCAAGGCATTGCCATTGCGCTCGCCGGCTCTGCCTGGACTTCTTTGGCTTTGGTGAGCGGAGTGAAAATGGAATTGGGCATCACCTGAAGGACTCCGTCCCATTTCCAGCCCGGCCTCAGCGCCCGGGGCGTGATCAACGCGCAGGAACAGAATATGACCAATAAACCCGCGAACCCGATCATCAAATTCTTCATCGCCCACCTCCTGATTCAACTAGTATTTTGACCGCCTCAATATGACGGTTTAATTTCTATAACTGTTTTCATAACCCGAATCGTAGCGGCGTGATTTATCACGCCCTTCTTTGAGGGCGCAATAAATTGCGCCCCTACAAAACCGACAAAATAATGCGGTCAAAATATTATTGTCGCGCTCCATTCCTGAATGCCCGCCGCAGTCCCGCCCCAAGCCGGAGCCAAGGCGGGTGGCCGCGGCCGTCAAGTCATAAGTTAAGACCTGACCCCAACTATCTTTTGCCCAGGAACTGCCGTTTCGGGTCAAAGAGGCGGATCAGATTGAGTTCCTGCCGGCTGGGCGCCGGGATTTTTTCCAGCCGGTCCGCCACTTTCAAATTCCAGCCGCAATTCGCCTTGATCTCCTCCACGGCCCGCGCTTCCGGCTTTTCATCATCAAAGTATCCGGAGAGCGCGAGCTCCTCGCCTTGCTTGACAAACACTCCGAAGTTGCTGATTACGGTCTTCACCCGCTTCCCCGGACTTGTAATGTAGCTTACATTGGACACAAAGCGGAACTTGTCCTGGATCGCGGTGACCAGGACTTCTTCAGCGCTGGAGCAGATGTCATTGGCGCCTCCGCTTCCCACCAGAAAGGTCTTTCCGATCTTGGTGGAATTGATGTTGCCGCCTTTATCCACCTGCCCGGCGCCGATCACTCCGATGCACTTTGCCGCGGCTCCTCCCATAAAAATTCCCATCACGGTCTCAATCCCGGCGAGCATTTTGCAGGTGGGGATGTTGCGGTAATTAAAAATGAACGGGTCCGCGGGCCTCGGCTGGTACCCGTAAAAGCCGATTTCGGCGATGAGCTGGACTTCATTGTCCTGCTCGCGGAGTTTGTAATAACCGAGCCAGGCCGCGAGGTTGGACGCGCCCACTCCGGCGAGAATGGTCTGATACTTTTGGGATTGAATCCGCTCCCCGAGTTTCCTTCCGGCAACCGCGATCATCCATTCCATCGGGCCGGGCTCGGAGGCGAAGTCAATTTTTTTCCAGAGTTCAATCAATTCGGAATGCCAGGAATCCTGATCCGCCTTTCCTTTCAAGGACCAGAGTTTGGTTTTTCCGATCCGGTCCAGGTAATCTTCCCAGTTTTGCCAGGAGAAGACATATTTCTCGCACCAGGCATCCATCTCTTCCCTGGTTTTGCTCGCGAGCCGAAGCTCTTCCAGGAAATCATAATCATCCGCATAAGTATCCAGCTCCTTGATCCCCTGGTTGCTCACTCCGCCGGGATGCGCTCCGAACGGAACTTCTACGACCGCCTTGACCAGAAAGCCGGGGATTTTGACCAGATGAGAGTATCTCCGGATCAATTCCTGGGGCACGATCCGCTCGCAGGTGAGGATGATCCCCTCTTTCGCGGCCCAGGCGCCGAAAGCGTCTTCTCCGTAAGGCGGAGTCAGGATGGCGTTTCCGGAAGGATCCGCGGCAATGGCGTGGACAATGGTGAGGTCGGGGCGAAAGGCCTTGAGCCTGCCGAATTCCGAGTTTGGCTCGGTCTCAAACCAGTCCTGATTTTCCTTTGCCATATCACTTCCGACCAGGCTTCGGACCGGAAGATAAGGGATGCCCATTGCGCCAGCCAGGAGCCGCATCGGGAAGGTCAGGATGGTCCAGTTTTCAATCTCTATTTTGTTCTCGTCCAAGCCGCGCTGGATGATCGCGTTCGGACCAGGGGTGGGATAGGAGTCTCCGGCAAAGGTGGTGATGGCTTTTTTGACCAGACCGAGATGAACCAGCGCAAGCACAGTTGCGTTAGTGCCCAGGCTTCCGATGGTGAATTGCGGGTCTTTGCCCCGGAACTGCCGGCAGAGTTCATAGATACCAGCGCTGGAGCGGCTGTGGGTGGTGAGCAGATGAAGGGTCATTCCGGGCCGGACAAATTTGGCAATCGCTTGCGGAAGCGGCATTCTTTTATCCGGAAGATTTTCCGTGTCCAGCTTTAAACTGCTTGGCATCAGCGTTTGCAAAATGTCCCAATTTTCGCTAAACATCTTGTTTTCTCTCATTCACGATAATTTTGGTTCCGGGAAGGGCAGACACGCAGGTCTGCCCGTACCGATCCGGGTTATTCGTTTCTAGTTTCTGGTTTCTCGTTTATCGCATTTTCCGGCTCGGCCGGGGTTTGCGCGTCTGGAGGCTTCGGCTCCCGACGCTTGAAAAAATCTATGGTTTTTTTGAGTTCTTCAATAATTTTGGACTGTTTGCGGAAGGAGAGAGAGTATTTTCCCCAGTAATACAGCTCAAAAACGATGGCGAGTCCAAACCCGAGAATAAAAGTGATAATCAAGGCGACCCAGATTTCCATTTCCAGTGTGGCCAGGGTTTTCCCGGGCACCCAGACGATGAATTTAAAGGACTGGGTTGAGGTCTGGAAGTTGTAGGCGAGTTCCATTATCAGGAAGAGGAGGAAAAGGAGAGCGGCGATCCAACGGAGGTATCTCATTTTTTGCTGACCTCTTGAAAGGCTTTTTGGAGCTTCTGATAGGTGGAAGAGAGATGTTCGGGCATCACCTTGGTGTCGGCGATGACGGGCATAAAATTGGTATCGCCTTCCCAGCGGGGAACGATATGCCAGTGGAGATGATCCAGGACTCCGGCGCCGGCGGTTTTGCCGAGGTTGAGACCGAGGTTGTAGCCCGCGGGATTCATTGCTTTTTTCAGGGCGCAGAGGCACAAATAGATCAGATGATGAGTTTCAATGATTTCCGGCTCGGTGAGATCGCAGAACTCGGCGAGATGGCGATTGGGCACCACCATCAGGTGTCCGTTGTTGTAAGGGAATCGGTTGATAAAGACCGAGGCCAGTTCCGAGCGCCAGAGGATCAGGTCTTCCCGGTCATTATGGCGGGCGATTCTCGGGCAAAAAATACAACCGGGCTCCTTCTGCTGATCCTGTTCAATATAAGCCATCCGCCAGGGGGCCCAGAGGACATCCATTATTGCGCTTTCTTGGCCGGGGAGGGATTGACCTTATGGCGGAGTTCTTTGCCGACTTTGAAGAAGGGTACTTTTTTCTCGGCAACCGATACCTGGGTGCCGGTCTTGGGGTTTCGGCCCCGCCGGGGTCTTCGCTTTCTGATTTCAAAACTTCCGAAGCCGCGAATCTCAATCCGATCGCCTTTCCCGAGCGCCTCGGTCATAGCTTGAAAAACAGTATCCACCACCAGCTTGGCGTCTTCCGCGCTCAAGCCCTCCACTTTTTGCGATAGTTTTTCAATCAATTGCCTTTTGGTCATGGTTCGCTCCTTTGGGAACTAAAAATGGTTCCTGGCTCCAAGTACCAGATCGGGTTAAACAGCGGCGTGATCAATTTGCTAAAAATTCTTTCTCCCAGCTCCGAGCCGAACTCTTCAAAGAAGCTGTATCGTTTTCTCGGCCAGATCACTTCCGGCTCTCCTTTGATCCCGGCCAGTTCCCCCGCCTTTTTTATCGCATCCTCCAGGTTGCCGAGACCATCAATCAGTCCCAGTTCCCGGGCCTGCTGGCCGGTAAAGATTCTTCCGTCCGATACCGCGTCCACTTGTTCCGGAGTCAGCTTGCGGGATTCCGCAAGCGCGGCCTTGAACTGGCCGTGCACATTATCAATCACATTCTGGAAATATTTCCGCTCATCATCGCTGAGCGGCCGGACCGGACTTCCGGCGTCCTTGTATTTCCCGCTCTTAATGGTTTCCTCCTTGATCTTCATCCAGCGCAATAGCTCGCCCAGATCGGTGGTCTGCATAATCACGCCGATGCTGCCGGTCACGGTTCCGGGAGAGGCATAGATATAAGTGCAGGGCAGGCAGATATAATAGCCGCCGCTCGCGGCAACCGAGGCCATTGAAGCCACCACCGGCTTTTCCTTCTTGAACCGCTTTAGTTCCTCATAAATCTCCTGGCTGGGCGCCACGGCTCCGCCCGGACTGTCCACCCGGAGCACCACGGCCTTGACCGACCGATCCGCCCGGAATCGGCGGAGGTCGCGCAGGACCGGCTCGCTCTGGGCAATGATTCCTTCCACTTTTAAAATGGCGACTTTGCTGCCCAGGGAGAAACTGGAGGACACCGGGTTGGATTTTTTGGCGGTGAGGTTGCCTAGTGCGAGGAGCACGATCAGGAAGACGATCAAGAGCATGAGGATGATGAGAAGGCCGAACAATAAAGGCCTTTTGTGCCAGAATCTTTTTTGAGTGTCCCCTGTGGAATTCAAATTTTCTTCTCCTTCTTCGGTTCCGCGCTGTTGGTTTTAGGTTTTTCACCCGAGGCTTTTGCTTTAGCTTCTCCGGTGAAAAGCTCCTTGCCTTTGGTTTCCGCGAGTTTCTTCTGGATAATCTCTCCGAGCTTGGAAGTGCCATCCCATTCGGTGGCTTTATATTGCTCCAATTGCTCTTCCTCATCCTTCTGAGCAACCGCGCGCAGGCTCAATCGGATCCGTTTTTCTCTCGGGTCAACGCTCAAGACTTCCGCGCGCACTTCCTGACCGACCTGAACCACATCCTTCGGGTCTTTTACCTGTTCCTCGCTCAACTCGCTGATATGAATCAGGCCTTCAATTCCCTGCTCCAGTTCCACAAAGGCGCCGAAGTCAGTAATGCTGACCACTTTTCCGGTGATTCTGGTTCCGGACCGGTATTTTTCCGGCACCAGGCTCCAGGGGTCGGGCGCGATCTGTTTGATGCCCAGGCTGAAGCGCTCGCGCTCGGGATCCACATCCAGCACCGCGCATTCCACCTCATCTCCTTTTTTGAACAGGTCTTTGGGATGCCGGATTTTTTTTACCCAGGACAGATCCGAGATATGCACCAGGCCGTCAATCCCTTCTTCCACTCCCACGAAAATCCCGAAATTGGTGATATTTTTGACCTTGCCTTTGATCCGGGAGCCCGGGGGATATTTCTGAGTCAGCACTTCCCAGGGATTGGGGATCACCTGCTTCATCCCCAGGCTGATCCTGCGCTCGTGGAGATCAATATCCAGGACTTTGGCTTCCAGCATCTGTCCCAGTTTCACCATCTCATCGGCCATCACTCGCTTTTTGCCCCAGCTCATCTCCGAGACATGAACCAGGCCTTCCACGCCCGGCTCCAGCTCAACGAAGGCTCCGTATTCCGTGACATTGGTCACTTTTCCCTGGACAATGGTTCCGACCGGATATTTCTTGTCCACATTGTCCCAGGGGTCCGGCTCCAGTTGTTTCAAACCCAGGGCCACCCGCTCCGAGGCCCGGTCAAATTTTAAAATTTTGACTTCCAGCTCGTCTCCCACCTTAATCAGGTCTCCGGGATGATTTACTCTCTTCCAGCTCATATCCGTGATATGGAGCAGGCCATCCATTCCGCCGATGTCAAGAAAAGCTCCATACTCGGTAATGTTCTTGACCGTGCCTTTGATAATCATTCCTTCTTCCAGCTCGGAAAGGATCTGATCCCTCTGCTCCTTCCACTTCCGCTCAATCACCAATCTTCTGCTCACCACCACATTGACGCGTTTGCGGTTGAATTTCAGCACCTGAAAGAACTCTTCTTTCCCGATCAACTCCTCCGGATGTTTAATCGGACGAGTGTCGGCCTGGCTTCCGGGCATAAAAGCCTTCACCCCTCCCAGATCCACCAGATATCCGCCTTTAATATGCTCCTCAATTTTTCCCGGAACGGGTATCTGCTTTTTGTAAGATTGCTCAAAAGCTTCCCAGAGCCGTTTCTCTACGGCCTTGGATTTGGAAAGGAGGATTACCCCTTGCTCTTCCTGGCGTTGCTCCACCAGAACTTCAATCTGGTCTCCCACCTGGGCCTTGACTTCTCCGGCCGCGGTGCGGAAATCTCCACTGGGAACCTGGCCCTCGCATTTATCTCCGATGTCCACCATAATAAATTCTTTTTCAATGCTGACAATGGTTCCTTTGACAATTTCCCCTTCGTCAAAATGTCTTCGGCTCAAACTCTCTTCAAAGAGCGCGCCAAAACTTTCCTCGCTGGAACCGGCTCCCGTTTTTTCCCCCGACCTTTCCCCGGCTTTAACCTCCTCCTTTGGCTGGTCGGCGGGCGATTTTTTTTCTTCTCCCAATTTTAACCCCCTGAAATTTATTCCCGTAAACTTTTGTCCTGAATGACCTTCAAAATTTTCTCCACCACCTGCTCAATCTTCAGATTAGTGGTATCAATCATAATCGCGTCCTCCGCGGATTTAAGCGGCGCCAGTTCTCTTTTGGAATCCTGCTCATCTCTTTTTTTTACTTCTTCCAGGATGGAATCATAATCCACCGGATATCCTTTTTCAGCCAATTCCCGGTATCTTCTTCGGGCCCGCTCTTCGGCGCCGGCGGTGACAAAGAATTTGAATTCCGCATCGGGAAAAACCACGGTGCCCATATCCCGTCCCTCGGCCACCACTCCGCCCCCGGCTCCGAGCCGGCGCTGAATTTGCCAGAGTTTCTCCCGGATCACCCGATGCCGGCTCACTTTGCTCGCGGCCATTCCCATCTCCGGCTTTCGGATCTCCTCGCTCACATCCTCCCCCTCCAGAAGCACCTGGAGTCGGCCCTGATTTTTCCGAAGCTCAATTTTCAAGTCCGGCGCAATGGCTTTGACCGATTCCGGATTATCCAGGTCCAGGTTTTGCCTGAGCGCTTTCAGACCCGCGGCGCGATACATCGCGCCGGTGTCCAGATACAGGTAGCCCAATTTTTCCGCCAACCTCTGACTCACTGTGCTTTTACCCGCCCCCGAAGGACCGTCAACTGCGATAATATAATTTTTTTTCATCTTATGCAACTAACTGGTTCAATTTCTTGAGAAATTCCGGAAATGAGGTGTCCACCCATTCCACCGATCGGACTATGGTCTTCCCTTCAGCCGCCAGTCCGGCCACGGCCAAACTCATCGCCACCCGATGATCCTGGCGGCTCTGAACTTCCGCGCCCTTGAGCGCAACCGGTCCTTCAATCACCATTCCATCTTCCAGCTCCTCAACTTTGGCGCCCAATTTCTTAAGCTCTTCCGCCATTGAGCGAATCCGGTCCGATTCTTTGACCCGGAGTTCCCGGGCGTCCTTGATAATGGTGGTTCCTTGCGCCTGGGTCGCGGCAACGCACAGGATCGGGATTTCGTCAATCAGCCTGGGAACCAGCCTGCCTTTGATCTCAATGGCTTTCAAGGGCTGACTTTTGATGAGCAGGTCTCCGACCGGCTCTCCGGAGGCGGAGCGTAAATTCAGGATTTCAATCCTGGCGCCCATCATTTTCAGCGCGTCCAGGATTCCGGTCCGGGTCGGATTCAGGCCTGCTTTCCGGATCAGAATTTCCGAGCCGGGAACGATCAGGCCGGCAATGATGAAGAACGCGGCTGAAGAAATATCGCCGGGGACTTCAATTTCCTGGGCGGAAAGGTCCTGGCCGCACTCAAACTCAATTTGAAGGCCGGCTTTCTTGAGCTGAGCGCCAAAATATCCGAGCATATTCTCAGTGTGGTCCCGACTCCGGGATGGCTCGGTGATTTTGGTCCTGCCCCGGGCAAAAACCGATGCGAGGAGGATCGCGCTTTTCACCTGGGCGGATGCGACCGGCATCTGGTAATCAATCCCGGTCAGGTTTCCGCCCTTGATCTTCAGGGGAGCCAGTCCGTTTTCCCGGCTTTGGATCTGAGCGCCCATCAGGGCAAGCGGCTCTATGATTCTCTTCATCGGTCTGCGCCGGAGCGTTTCATCTCCGGTGAGAATGGATTCAAAAGTCTGGCCAGCCAGGATGCCGGAAATCAACCGGAGCCCGGTGCCGGAATTGCCCAGGTCAAGGATTTGATTGGCCGGCTTGAGACCGGACCTGCCCGCGCCTTTGATCAAAAGCTCGTCCCCGATCTTGATCTCAACCCCCAGCATCTGAAAAGCCTGAATGGTTCTCTGAACATCATCGGCTTTGAGCCAACCCCGGACGCGAGTGGTTCCTTTGGCGATGGCGCCGAGAATCACGGATCGGTGCGAGATGGACTTGTCTCCCGGGAGGGCGATTTCCCCCCGCAGGCTTCCTTTGCTCTCTATCTCCCAATCAGCCATTGCTGTTTCTGATTTTTCCCTTCACCTGCCGGCAGGTTTCAAAAAATTTCAGGAGCCCCTTGCCCTGCTCTTGCTTGAGCAATGTTTTCATCCGCCGGAGCTCTTTTTCATATTCTTCCATTGCGCGCAGGATTTCGGTTTTATTTTCCAGGCAAATGTCCCGCCACATCTCCGGAGAGCTTTCCGCAATCCGGGTGAAATCCCGGAACCCGCCGGCGCTGAACCTGAGCAGGGGAGTTTTCCGGTCCAGCTTCAGAAGCGCGCCCACCAAGCCGTAAGCGACGATATGGGGGAGATGGCTGACCGAGGCGAGGATCCGGTCGTGAACTTCCGGGGCCATCAACTCAACTTTGGCGCCCAGCGCCCTCCACAACCGCCGGATCCGCTGGACGCCTTTTGGGCTGGAGCTTTTCGCCGGCGTGATGATGGTCCAACGGCCCTGAAAAATTTCCGGGTCGGAATATTCGGCGCCGCTTTTTTCCCGGCCCGCAATCGGATGAGCCGGAATGAAATCAACTCCCGGGGCAAGCAAAGGTTCAATCGCCTTGATCATTTTCGCCTTGGTGCTGCCGACATCAGTGAGAATCGCTCCGGGCTGAAAATGTCCCCGGGCGGATTTGACCAATTCCGGCATTGCCCGCACCGGCACGGCCAGGATCACCAGGTCCGCGTCTTCAACTCCTTGCTCAATCTTCCGGGTATAGCCGGTGACGGCTCCGAGCTGGAGCGCGTTTTTGAGATTCTCAATTCTTCTTCCCACCCCGACGATCTCGTCCGCCAGACCCATCCGCCGCATAGAAAGCGCCATTGATCCTCCGATCAGGCCGACGCCGACTACGCATACCCTTCTGAATTTATCCGCCAAACTCCTTCACTACCTCCTCCAGGGTTTTGATCAACCTCTTATTCTCGGCCGGAACGCCGATGGTCACCCGGAGCCATTCCGGCAACTGGTATCCTCCCATAGGCCGGAGAATCACGCCTTTCAACAGCATCCGTTGATAAAGCTTGCCCGCGTCAAACGGAGCCCGGAACAGAATGAAATTAGCCGCGGACGGAATGTATTCCAGCTTGAGCCGTTTGAATTCCCGCTCCAGATATTTGATCCCGGCGCAATTATTCTTCCTGGTCCGCAAGAGGTGCTTTCGGTCATCCAACGCGGCCAGCGCGCCGACCTGGGCCAGGCTGTTGGTGTTGAACGGCTGACGCACCCGGTTGACATATCCCACCATTTCCGGGTCCGCGATTCCATAACCGATCCGGAGTCCGGCCAGGCCGTAGATTTTGGAAAAGGTGCGGACCGCGACCAGGTTTTTGCTCCCTCTCTTGATCAGCGGGAGCGTGTCCGGGTAGTCCTTCTTGTCCACGAATTCAAAATAGGCCTCGTCCATCGCCACGATCACCCGGGCCGGGACCTGATCCAGGAATTTCATCAGCTCTTTCCGGGTGACATAAGTCCCGGTCGGGTTGTTCGGGTTGGCGATGAAGATCATCCGGGTCCGGTCATTGATGGCTTTTGCCATTGCCGCAAGGTCGTGTCCGAAATTTTTGGCCGGAGCGGCCACGCTTTTTTTATAGCCCCGGCTGTCCACCGCCAGGCTGTAAACCACAAAGGCATGCTCGCTGATAATTGCCTCGTCTCCGGGCATCATAAAAGTTGCGGCCAGAAGCTCCAGCACTTCATTGGATCCGTTTCCGAGAATCAGCATCTCCGGAGTGATGCCCAGCTTCTTCGCCAGCTTCTCCTTGAGATAGGTTCCGTTCCCGTCCGGATACCGATGCAGATGGGACAGAGCCTTCCGGATCGCGGCCAATGCCCTGGGCGAAGGCCCGAGCGGGTTTTCGTTGGACGCGATTTTGATGGAATCCTTGACTCCCAGTTCCCGCTCCAGTTCCTCAATCGGCTTGCCCGGAACATAAGGCACCAGATTTCGGATATAATCCGGCACCCAGGCCGCGGGGTTGGGACTTTTCTGATTGCGCATCAGACCACCACCTCCTGTGTGGCTCTTCTGGTTCTGGGAAAAGAGCCGAGCACTCTCACGAACACAGAGCGCTTCTCCAGATCCGCGAGCGCCTCTTTTATTTTTTGATCCTGAATATGACCTTGCATCTCCACGAAAAACACATACTCCCAGGCCTTGCCCTTGAGCGGACGCGATTCAATCTTGGTCAGGTTGATCTTCCTCCGCGCGAAAGATTCCAGGGCGCGGAACAACACGCCCGGCTCGTCCTTCAAGGAAAACATCGCCATGGTCAGGTCCTTGCCGGTTCTTTCCACCGATTGCTTCCCGATCACCAGGAACCTGGTGAAATTGTTGCGCAAATCTTCAATCCGGTCCGCGATGATTTTGAGCTGATAATATTCCCCGGCATAGGCGCTGGCAATGGCCGCGGAATTTTTGTCCAGAGAGGCCAGCCGAGCGGCCTCGGAGGTGCTCGCGGCCTCCTGGATCGGCACCCGGGGCAGATTTCTCCGGAGCCAGGTCCGGCATTGGGCCAGGGCCTGGGGATGCGAGTAAATCCGCTTGACCTTGTCCGGGGATTTGGTGTGGCCGAGCAGGCAGTGATGAATCTCCAGGATCATCTCCGCGGCAATTTTCAGGTTGGAAGTTAAAAACATATCCAGGGTATGACTCACCACGCCCTCGGTGGAGTTCTCCACCGGCACCACCCCGTAATCCGCTTCTCCCCTTTCCACCCGCTCAAACACATCCTTGATCCCGAGCTCGGGAAGGAACTCGGTCTTGTGGCCGAACTGACGCAAGCTCGCCAGGTGCGTGAAAGTGGCCTCGGGCCCAAGATAGGACACCTTGAGCGGCCGCTCCAAAGAACGGCAGGCGCTGACGATCTCGCGGAAAACCGGCTTGATTGATTCCAGCGGAAACGGCCCGGCGCTTAAATTTTCCAGCCGCTCAAAAATCTGCTCCTCCCGGCCCGGAAAATATACCTGGTCCGTGAACTCCTGCTTGATCTTCCCGATTCTCCGCGCCAGACCTGCCCGGGAATTGAGCAAATTAAGGATTTGCTCGTCAACCCGGTTGATCTTCTCCCGCAAATTTTTCAGTTCCTTCTTCTTCATCTTCTTCACCATACCTTACTGTGCGAGCGACTTTCTTGTCCGCCATAGCTCGGTAATCCGAGCGGAGGCGGAAGGCGCGATACCGCTTTGTGCGGGCGACTTTCTTGTCCGCCATAGCTCGGTAATCCGAGCGGAGGCGGAAGGCGCGATTCCTGGCGCCGACACCCCTCTCAGCGCTTTTCGCACTTTTTACTTTTACCACAAAATTCTTTAATTTCAAATAAATAGCCCCTCCGCCCATTGCCGGAATAAATTTTGCGGACCAGGCATTCTGCCTGTCCCGCGATTACGCCGGACTGGAAACCCGGGAAGATTTCTAAAATAAGGAGTTTCCTGCTAAAGTATTCAAAGCGCAGAGGAGATGATCGGATGGTTGAAAAGTCTGTTATAGAGATTGTCAAGCAATATTTTTCCCAATTAGCCTCGGAAGGCATTCACGCCCGGCAGGCGGTTCTGTTCGGCTCTTATGCGCTAGGACAGGCGGATCAGGACAGCGACCTGGACCTGATTGTGATTGCGCCGGAACTGGATGGCTCCCGAACCATTGAGCTGGTGGAAAAATTATGGGCAATCGCCGGAAGCATTGACAACCGAATTGAGCCGATCCCGTGCGGGACCGAAGAATGGAAAACCGACACCGGCAGACCCATCCTGGAAATCGCAAAAAAAGAAGGATTGCTGATTCAGAATTGAGCTTGCCAGAAGCGCGAGGGGCGCAGGCAATCAAGAAAATTTTGAGGGTACTTGACAATTTTATACATAGCAGCAGCCATGGGAGGCAAATATTGAAATAACATCTTCGCGCCTTTCGATATCTTTGCGGCAAAAGCTGAATCGCGCCTTCCGCCTCCGCTCGGATTACCGAGCTTCCAGCCTTCGCTAAAGCTTCGGCGGACAAGACGGCGAACAAGAAAGGCTCTCGCATCCTGCTCCGCTCCTTGCCCGGCTCGGAGCTATGCAGGACCGGCATTGAAAGCAAAAAAAATCGTTGAGCCATTGTGTTTTAGAAGAATAAAACTTTGCGTTCTTTGATCTCTGCTATGTATAAATTGTCAAGTGTCCTCGGTCTTGTGCAAGAACGAGCAGATTCTAATGCCGATCGCGGACAAGGTCGGCAACTATCTTTATAAAAAGCGCGATCCGCTCTTCCTCCATAAGCATTATAACTCCGCTTACCCGGCGCTGTCATTGCTGGAAGATTATTATTCCCGCAAATCCTGATGCAATGATTCAAGACCGGTCCCGCCTTGATATCCCGGCTCGCTTTTCCGTTCTAATTTGATTTACCGGGATGGTTGCGGCTATGATGAGAAGGCGATGGCAGAAAAAGGAAAGGGCTTGGGTCGGCAATTGATGAAGAAGGACAAAGGTATAATCGGCTCCGGCGCCAGGATCAAGGTTGGCTTGGTTCGGGACTTGCGGGAACTGATTGAGCAGGCGCGGGAGCGGGTTGCCGCGGCGGTCAATACCAGCCTGGTGATTTTATACTGGCGGATCGGGGATCGGATCCGGCGGGAGATTCTGAGGGAAAAGCGGGCGGGGTATGGAAAAGAGATTTTGCAGACACTGTCTGCAAAATTAGTGGAAGATTATGGAAAGGGTTTTTCTGAGCGCAATCTAGCTTATATGGTTCGTTTTGCCGAGGTTTTCCCGGAGCCGGGAATTGTGCAGACACTGTCAGCACAATTAAGCTGGAGCCATTTTGTGGAGATTATTCCTTTTGAAGACGCGCTTCAGCGGGATTTTTACGCGGAGATGTGCCGGGTGGAGCGCTGGAGCGTGAGAACTTTGCGGGACAAGATTTCCGGGATGCTTTATGAGCGGACGGCGATTTCGCGGAAGCCGGCAAAGCTGGCGAAGCGGGAGCTGGAGGTTTTGCGGAAGGAAGACCAGATGACTCCCGACCTGGTTTTCCGGGACCCGTATCTGCTGAATTTTCTGAACCTGGCCGACACTTATAGCGAAAAAGACCTGGAATCCGCGATCCTGCGGGAGCTGGAGCGGTTTATCCTTGAGCTTGGGGTCGGGTTCAGTTTCGTGGCGCGGCAAAAGCGGATCACGGTTGGCAATCAGGACCATTACCTTGACCTGTTGTTTTATCATCGGAAGTTGCGCCGGCTTCTGGCTCTGGATTTAAAGCTGGGCAGATTCCAGCCGTCGGACAAAGGACAGATGGAGTTATATCTTCGCTGGCTGGCAAAATACGAGCGGGAGCCTGGAGAGGGTTCGCCGCTGGGCTTGATCCTGTGCGCGGGAAAATCAGATGATTATATTGAGCTGATGCAATTGGCCAAGAGCGGAATCAGGGTTGCCGAATATATTACGGAACTGCCGTCCAGAGAAATTTTGGCGGAAAAACTTCATCAAGCCATTGCCCGGGCAAGAGAACAGATCTCCCGGAGCAGAAATTTTTCTCGCCTGCTTGCTCAGGGCAGGCGAAAAACTCGTTTTTAAAGCGGTAATTCCTGTTATCAGAGAAGGACCTGGCGGATCAGTGGAGAGCGAATTTTCTGGAGATTGCGCGGAGCTGGCGGGCATTGCCAAAGCAGATTCTAATGCCGACCGCGGACAAGGTTGAAAAATAGGAAAAATAGAGGAAAAATAGGGACAGTCCCCATTTTTAGGGAGCTATTTTTCAAGAGCCTGCTAAAATTCAAACAAGCTCTCTTCGGTCTGGTCCGGTATTAAGCCAAAGGTCGGCTTGCCTTGCCAAGATTTTCCGGCTGTGCGAAAATGGTGGGAGCAGGAGGATTCAAGATGCGAATCAGGAGATGCGGTTTTGGGCTGATCGGGTTGGCGACAGCGCTGATCTCTTCGGGCTTGTTCGGTCAGGAGCCGTCGGGCACGGAGATTGTGAAGAAGATGGACGAGCTGTTGCGGGGGGAATCCAGTTATACCAAGATGAAGATGACGCTTACTAATCCGGACTGGAATAATCCGCGCGAGCTCACGCTTTACGCTTATGAATTGACCAAGGAGCAAAAATCTTTCATCCGCATTACCTATCCTGCCCGGGACAAGGGCACCGGCTTTCTCAAGGTCGGGTATAATCTCTGGCTGTATGTTCCGGCCACGGAAAAGGTGACCAAGATTCCGCCCTCAATGATGCACCAGTCCTGGATGGGATCGGATTTCACCAATGACGATCTGGTCAAGGAATCCAGCATTGTCAATGATTACGAGCACAAACTGCTGGACACGATTCAGGATCCGGCGAATGGGAAAGTCTATCAATTGGAGCTGATCCCCAAGCCGAGCGCGCAGGTGGTCTGGGGGAAGATTCTGGTCTGGGTTCGGGCCGAGGGATATGTTCCGCTCAAGCAGCAATATTTTGACGATCAGGGGAGGATGGCGAGCGAGATGCTTTTTTCCGAGATCAAGAATCTGGGCGGACGCATCATTCCCACGGTCTGGGAGATGAGGCCGGCGGATAAGCCCGGACATCAGACCATCATCCGGCTTCTGGACGCGCAATTCAATCAAGAGATTGATCCGGCGATTTTCACCGAGAAGAACCTGAAGAGCAAGAATTATTAATCGCAGACAAGAGTGTCTGCGCCCCGAAGAGAATTAGATGCTTGAAACAAGCATATTTATTAAAATCGCCTGGCGGGATTTGTGGCGGCACAAACTCCGGAGCATCCTGACATTGGCCGCGATCACCTTCGGCACGGGCTTGATCCTGTTCGTGATGGCCTTTGCCCGGGGAGAGCATCAAATGATGATCAAGACTTCCATCGGCCTGTTCCCCGGGTATCTCCAGATTCACCGCTCGGGCTATCAGCTTGACAAGAGCCTGGTCTATGCGATGCCGCTCAATCCCGGGATGATGGACTACCTGAAAAGATCAAAGATGGTCCGGGGATCTTCGGCCCGGCTTTGCGCCGATACTTTGGTCCAGGCCGGGAGCAATCTCTCGGGCGCGAGAATCTGCGGAGTGAAACCATCGGATGAAATCAAGGTCAGCAAAGTGGCCCAGGTGTTTTTCCCGGAATTGCGGAAATTGCCGAAAGGGAAAAAATCTTTCCGCCGGACCCGCGGGGAATTCCTCCAGGATGAGTCCACGGGCGAGGCGGTGCTGGGCGAAGACCTGGCCAAGAATCTGCAGGTTGAGGTGGGGGACGAGATTGACATCACCAGCCAGGATTATTACGGAAGCATTGCCGCGGCCCGGTTCAAGGTCAGAGGCATTTTCAAGGTGGGCACTCCGGACCTGGACGGCGGAATCTTGCTGGTCAATTATGCCGAGCTTTCGGATTTGCTTTATCTCCAGGATCAGGTCACGGAAATCGCGGTGGCGCTCAAGGACGAGCGGTCGCTCAATGATCTTGAACTGGAGATTTATCAGATGGTTTCCGGCCAGGAAGGTCCCTGGAAGGTGGAAAAAACCGGGAGGGCCGGGATTTGGTCGGTCCAGGTTTTGAAGCCGAACCTGGCTTTGGATTCGGTTTTGCAGATTGTGGATCAGGAGATCGTCAGCAAGGCGATTGATCGGATCCCGGGCGTGATCGCTTCTTCCCCCCGGGTGAATGCCACTCTGGTTTTAAACGGCCGCCAGGTCCGGGCAAGCGGGATAAACCTCAACCAGGAAAATCAACTGAGCGCGCTTCTTTCCAGGACCAAACCGGCGCTGAATCCCGATCAGGCTTTTGCCCATCCCGACTGGATTCTGGCGAGCGAGGAATCGGCAAAGGCGCTGGGATTGAACCCGGGAGATGAAGTTGAAATCAGGGGCGAGAATTATTTGAAGGAAAAATTTTCGCGGAGGCTCAAGCTGGCCGGTACTTTTGAGCGGAAAGAGACCGATCCGGAGGCGTATCTGGATCTGGCGGGATTGCAGGAAAATTTGCGACTGGGAGAGAATGCGCATCAGGTTTTGCTCCGGCTGAAAAGCAATCGCGACCCGGCCGAGACGAAAAAAATGATCCTTGCCCGGCTGAATTATGAAGTGATCCCCTGGCAGGAATTGATGCCGGATTTAGTGCAGTTGATTTTCCTGGATAATGCCGGCGCCGTGATCTGGATGATGATCCTGCTGGTGGTGGTGGCGTTTGTGGTTTTGCTCACGATTCTGATGTCGGTTCTGGAACGGGCGCGCGAGTTCGCGGTGATGAAGGCGATCGGCACGCGGCCCTCGGAAATTTTTCAGATCATTTTCCTGGAATCATTTTTCCTGGGCTTGATCGGAAGCGCGGCCGGGGCCTTGCTAGGAACGATCCCTTCTCTTTATTTCACCTTCATCCCGCTGGATTTTTCCGGGATGTCTGAATATATAATGGAATTTGGACTGGAGCCTTATATCTACGCGCAGTTTGAGCCGAGGATGATTCCGGTGTCCTTTGCGATTATGCTCATCATTGTCTTGTTTATGAGCATCTTCCCGGCCCTGCGCGCGGCCCGGGTCAAACCGGTGACCGTGCTCCGGCTTCAGTAGGAGGATTGATGTGGGAATTTCTTAAAATCGCCTGGCGGAACCTGTTCCGGAATCCCCGGCGCACCATTATTATCTCCTGCGCCATCGCAATCGGAATCTGGGGCGTGCTGATGGCGATCGCGATTGACAACGCCTTTCTCTACCAGATGGTTGATAATTTCATTTACACCTTTGTCGGCCATATTGAGATTCACGCCCAGGGCTATCACAAAAACCCCAACCTCAAGCTCTTCATCCCGGAGGCGGATTCCGCGCTCGCCAAAGTGAAGAGCGCTCCCCACCTCGCCGGCTTTGCCCCGCGGATCAATGCGTTCGCGCTGGCGCAATCCCCGCGCGCGAGCCAGGGGGTGATCCTGGTGGGAATTGATCCGGAAAAAGAGGCAAGCGTGACCAGGGTCAAGCAGTTTGTGACGCGCGGTAAGTATTTTGAAAAGGATAATGAGCGCTCGGTCTTGATCGGAGAGAGCCTGGCGCGGGAGTTGAAAGTGGGAGTGGGCGACCGGGTGACTTTTTACACCCAGGGTCTGGCGGATGAGAACGGGATTATGGAAAGCCTGCCGGTGGTCGGGACTTACCGGAGCGGGATCAGCGCGCTGGATAAAGTGCAGGTCTATCTGCCCCTGAAAACCTGCGCGCAAATGCTCCAGATGCAGGACAAGCTGAGCGAAATCGCGATCACGGTGGACGACCCGAAGAACCTGGAATTGCTCAAGGCGGCGCTCAAGGAAAACTTTTCCCGGCCGATCACCGACCTGAAAACCGAGGTCCAGCCGGCAGGCTCGGAGCAAAAAACCGCTTGGATCCGGGTGAAGAGCGCGGAGAAAGATCAGTTGATCCTGGACCCGGACTATCCCTCGGAATCCTTCCGGCTCAATCCCGCGGTGAGCAATGAGACCATGCGGCTCTATCTCCCGATCGCGGCCCTGGCCCAGGGGCAAAACGGGAAGCAAAATTACGCGGACCTGGAATTGATCGGGGTTGATCCGATCAACGAGAACAAGATTTCCGGAATCTTTAACCGGGTGGAAATCCCGGAAAATTCCTGGCTCCAGGGCACGGAGCTGGAAAAGGAGTTGGAGGTCCAGCCGGACTGGATCATCTTGAGCGAGGACGCGGCCCAAAAACTGGGAGTTTCCGCCGGAGACACGATTCATCTGGATTCCGGGGACAAGCTCTTGACCCTCACGGTTGCGGGGAAGTTGAAAGAAAACCTGGCCGGAGAGCCGGGCAAGAATTTCGGCATCATCAGCCGGGATTTGTTATGGCGGACTTTCATCTCGCGGCCTTGCGCGAGCGAGATCATCATTCAGCTCAAGCCGGAGGCCGAGGCGGGCAAGGTCGCGGAGGATTTGATCGCGTCTTTAAGTTTTGAGGTATTGGACTGGAAGGAGTTGTATCCGATTCTCGGCCAGATGAGCTCTATGATCGCCTGGGCCAATTATGTGTTTCTGCTGGTGATTTATATCGCGGTCTCTTTCGGAATCGCCAACACTATGATTATGTCGGTGTTTGAGCGGGTGCGCGAGCTCGGAATTATGAAGGCGATCGGGACCACGCCCGGACAGTTGTTTGTCCAGGTGATCCTGGAGTCGGTGATGCTGGCATTATTGGGGATGATCCTGGGAGGGATGGTCAGCGCGGCCACCATCTTTATTTGGGACAGGAACGGCTTAGACCTTTCCTATTTCGCCGAGGGCATGGAGTCGTTCGGGGTGGGCACCGTGCTCTACCCGGTATTGACCTTGGCGAATATTATCATCGCGGTCGTGATGGCGTTTGCGATCGCAATCATTTCGGCGTTGTACCCGGCATATCGCGCGTCCCGGATTTCGGTGCAGGACGCGCTCCGGAGAATTTAGATGTATTGCCTCATTAGTTTATTATTCGGAATTTGCGCCGAAGGCGCTTTGGAGTGCGGTGCCCGCGGCACCGCTTTTGATAACGGCGGCGCCTTGTCAAAAAGAAAAAGCGGCGTCGCTGACGCCGCAGTCCAAAGCTTTCTCGCTTAAAAGCGAGAAACAAATTATAAATGGCGACCTAATGAGGCAATACATTTAGGAGGTTTAAAATGAATCATCTGGAGGCGAGCGGGATCAAAAAGACCTATCTGGCGGGAAAAATCGCAACCGAGGCGTTGCAAGGAGTGGATTTTAAGATGCAACGCGGGGAATTCACCGCGCTCTTCGGTCCGAGCGGCTCGGGCAAGACCACTCTGCTCAACATCCTGGGCGGATTGGATCAGCCCAATCAGGGCAAGGTCCGGCTCGCGGACACCGAGCTGACCGATCTCAACCAGGGCCGGCTCTCGCGCCTGCGCCTGTTCAAGATCGGGTTTGTCTTCCAGGCCTACAACCTGATCCCGGTTTTGACCGCGCTGGAGAATGTTGAGTATGTGCTTTTGCTTCAACAAGTGCCGGTCCAGGAACGACACCGGCGCGCCGAGAAAATCCTCGCCGAACTGGGACTGGGCGAACTGATCAACAAGCGGCCGACCGAGATGAGCGGGGGCCAACAGCAACGAGTGGCCGTGGCGCGCGCCATCGTGCATCTGCCCGAGCTGGTGCTGGCGGACGAGCCGACCGCAAACCTGGATTCCAAAACCGCGGCCGAGCTGATGGCGATGATGTTCCGGCTCAACCAGGAAAACGGAATCACTTTTTTATTCTCCACCCACGACCCGATGGTGATGGAACATTCCAAGCGCCTGGTGGAGCTAAGGGACGGAAAGATCACCAATGACCAGGTCCGCTGATCGCAAAATTTCCCCGCTCGCGCTTGCTCTCTGGATCGGATTTTTTTCCTTGCCCGGCCAGGCCCAGGAAATTTTATCCCCCGAAGATTTCCAGATTGAGCTCTCCGGCTACCTCCAGGAACTGGGGATGCATTCCGATGACTTTTTCGGCCAGTCCCTTGATCTCTCGCAAACCCGGGTCCGGCTGACTTTTGATTTTGATTTCAGCCGGGGAGTGAGCGGAGAATTCAGCCAGACCCTGCAAGGCGAGAGCGGAAGCGCTTTCTTCAACCCGGTTTTCCAGCTCTCACGCGAAATAGAGACCCCCACCTATTTTGACTGGGACAGCGAAGTTGAGGACCAGGATGATCATCGGCTGGACTGGTCGGTTTATCGCGCCTGGCTCAAATATGAGAACGAGAAACTGAGCCTGACCGCGGGCCGGCAGAGGATCGCCCTGGGCACCGCCTATTTTTTCAGCCCGATGGACATTTTCAATCCGGTGAGCCCGCTGGCGCTGGAATCGGAGGAACGGGTGGGAGTGGACGGGGCGGGCCTGGAGCTTGCGCTCAATGAAAACACCTACCTCACTTTTGCTTATGGGATCGGTGATGTGATTGGCGAGAGCAAGTTCGCCGCTGATTTCAAAACCACCATTCAAAGCTACGACCTATCCCTCCTCTCCGCAAGGCTTTTGGAAGACTGGGTGATCGCCGCGGGATTTTCCGGATACCTCAAAAACGGAAGCCTTTACGGCGAGGCAGCCTACACCTTTCCCGAAGCCGGAGACCAATTCCTGAGAACCATTGTCGGCTATCAATACAGCTGGAAAAATTCAATCATCCTGACCGCGGAATACTTTTATAATGAAGGAATCTTTACGGAAGAGATGCTGACCAATCCTGCCCTGCTCGCGGCAAATCAAGACCCGCTGGTCACGATCGGAAAAAATTTCCTCTGCTTAAGCATCGGCTTTGACCTCAACCCCCTCCTCCGTTTCAACGCCGCCGCTATCTACGAACTGGACCACGGTTCCTTCTTCGTCGGTCCCGGGCTTTCCTATTCCGCATCCAACAACCTTACCCTTGCCGCCGGCGCACAAATGCTTAATGGAAGCGACCAGGGTGATTTCGGCATTATGCCCGGCCTGGTCTGGGCTAAAGTCAGATGGGATTTCTAATTGCGCTGAATACCCGAATCCCGTCAACCGCTTGCGCGACACCGCTCGCCAGACACTCCTGCTTGCCCTCCAAAGCTTTAGCGTAGGATGGTCCGGCAATCTTATTTCGCGCATTTTCCGCTATTGTCGGCCGTCAAGGAAAATGCAGGCAGGATGCCCGCGCCACCAAATGGAATTTGGGCAACAGGCCCTCAAGCCCTGACCCCAATTTCCCTTTGTCAAGACAAAAGTTAAAAGTTAAGGTCTGACCCCTCTGGCTCCAGAGAGTGGCGCATTGAAAGGCTGAATTTCCTCAGCCCGACCCAGGCCCGAGAAAACTACTTGACAGGGTTGGCAAAATGCGCTTAAATCGTGTCTATGAAACCGGGTGCGATACAGAAAAAACTCAATTTTCCCCCACAAAGGGGATACTACCCAAGGTGCTCAACTCCTTGAAGTAGGGATGATATAATGAAGCTGAAAGAGTTTCGAGTTCAAAACTACAAGAAGGTCAGTGATACGGGTTGGGTTACAGTGAAGGACCTCACTGTCTTCGTCGGCAAAAACGAAGCTGGCAAGTCTGCCGTGTTCCGAGGTCTGTCAAAGCTGAACCCTTCCGATGGGGAGAAGTACGACGGCTTGAAGGAGTTTCCCCGCAGGCGGTACACGAACGATTTCAAAAAGCAGGACTGGCCTGCAGCATCCTGCAAGTTTTCTCTGGACGAAGCCGAAAAGGCGGAGCTTGAAGGAATCTGTCCACTCATGAAGAACGTGCGAGAAGTAACATGCACCAAGCACTACTCATTGAAGCTCGAAATAGAATTCGGAAAAGACGTTGTCCTGCCGGACATATCAAAAAACCGTTTTTTAGTGGAGTTAGAAAATAGCAGAAAAGCGGTCGAAGGACTGGCCGCTCCGGAAGGTAAGGGCGATGAGCTCAAGAAACTGAAAGAGGGCGTCGTTGCACATCTTCAGCAGAAGCGGCAGGAAATTCAAGCACAGAACCTGAATCCGGCTCAGCTAAAACAGATAGTGGATGCCGTAATATCCATATTGAAAACCAACTCAAATGAGGCCTGGCAGCAGGAACTAATTAAACCCCTTATGGAAGGTCTGGATAGCCTCATCGTGAACCTTGACCAGCACCAGAAGCTGGAGAAAGCAAGAAAGTGGGTAGAGGATAAGCTCCCGCAGTTCATATATTTCGACAAGTACGACGTGATCGACTCGGCCATCTATCTGCCGACCTTTGCTGCCGAGGTTGCTTCAGGCCAGAAAAAGCCCCGTGTAAGAACGACCTACTGCCTATTCCGGCATGTCGGGTTGGACATTGCAGAGTTCACGAGGCTTGCCCGGCAAAAAAATCCTGATCAAAAAGAAACCGACGAGCTTAGAAGACAAGTGGATGAGAGGGCCATTCTTGCATCTTCGGCTTCCAATGCAATGACTGACAAGTTCGCCGACTGGTACGAACAGAGGCAACACAGGTTCCGCTACCAGGTTGATGGCGACTACTTTCGTATCTGGGTATCGGATGACCTGGACCCCAGCGAGATCGAACTCGACCAAAGAAGTGTGGGAATGCAATACTTTTTCTCTTTCTTTACCGTGTTCCTCGTTGAAGCCAAGGAAGCGTACAGGGATAGCATTCTTTTACTCGACGAGCCAGGACTCCACATGCACGGCACGGCTCAGGCCAAGATCGTTAAGTTCCTTGAAAAGCTATCGCAGGACAACCAGCTACTTTACACGACGCATTCGCCATTCATGATTGATGTAGACCACCTGGAACGCGCAAGGGCCGTATATGAAGGGGAAGACGGTAGCACAAAAATCACTGATGATGTATGGCCGAAGGACGCTGAAACTCTTTTCCCTTTACAAGCCGCCTTGGGGTACAACATCGCCCAAGGGCTATTCATATCCAAGCGGCAACTCATCGTCGAGGGGATCACTGACCTTTGGATCGTCAAGGCGCTGAACATCGCACTCTCCAAACTTGGCAGAGAGACGATCCGAGATGACGTTGTTGTGATTCCTGCTGACGGGACAGGCAAGCTCCTTCCATTAGCGTGTATGCTTGTGGGCCATGAGGTTGAGGTCGCCGCCCTTCTGGATGGTGATGAACCTGGACGCCGGGAAGGCAAAAGGCTTATGGATAAACTATTGCTACGGGAAAACCAGCGTTGCATCTTTGTTGGCGACTTCACGAACAATGAGAAAGCTGAAACAGAGGACATCTTCACCGAGGATTACTATCTGGAAGCACTGAAGGAAACTTTCCCGTCTGTCCATGTTGACTTTACAGAAGATGAAAAGAAGGGCGAAGGCATTGTGAACAAAGTCGAAGCCATGTTCGAGAGGAAAGGGCTAGGCAAGTTTGAAAAGTGGCGGGTAAGCCAGATAGTCCGGGACAAAATGCTGGAATCGCCTGACAAGATTCCGAAGCAAACGGTTGACATCGCCGAAAAGATCTTTCAGTCCATCAATAAGGCATTCACCAAATAGCCATAAATTCGGGGTCAGGTCTTCATTTGTAGTTTAACGGAACGGGAGGGCTCAGGCCTGGAGATGAGACATTCGCGCAAAATTTACAAGCGCAGACGGCAATTTATTTTATAGGCTGGGGCAGAGCGTTACATTTGAGCGGTGCAAGGTGCACGGTGAAAGGTCCGTCTTGCGAACGCCGGGCCGCGGACACTCCTGCCTGCGAATTTGACCCCATCAACTTTCATCTAAAGGTAGGAACCCAGGATTTTCCAGTATCATAGAATAGAATTAGCTGTTAAGATAAATCCATATTCCCGCTATTAAATTCCACGATATTTTTCCAGTTAATCCTGCCATCATCACAAAAATCTTTCATAAATTCTTCGGTAAACAGATTGACCAATCTGTCTTTTTCTTTCAGAAATAGCTCATTATGCTCTTTAGCTTTATAACCCAATGGCTCAATGATGTCAGTATATAGGCTTTTCTCTCCGCTGATGAAATACCAGAAATTCTGGCCCACATATTTCCAATATCCCCTTATAAAGGAAGACTTGGTTTTACCATAACAAATCCCTAAAATCGGCTGAACATTCAGGGTGTGTTTTGACTGTTTTAAAACCTTGACCGCTTTTTTGAAATTTTCCTCAAGCTTTGTTTGCTGAGAGCTATTGCCCCAGTTAGGCCCGGACTTTACGGAAATGATAAAATGAACTTTATCTTTTATAAACTCAAAATCAATTCCTTCTGAAGAAGATTTATTCGCGCCACGAGTATTGCTGGCTATGAATAATGCAAGGTCTTCCAGGAAATTTCCAAAAAGTTCTTCTTCGGCAGATGACAAATAAGCATCCATAATAGTGGTTACCAAATCCGAGGCAACATTGATATTTTTTGCTTTAAAGAGGTATGGATTCTTCTTCCTAAGGATTGTTTTCAGCTTTAGATTTTTAAGGCAGTCAAGCCTGGATTGGTGGAAGGCGCCGATATTTTCAGCGACAAAAATTTTAGCCTTATTTAAATCTAGCTTAGCCATAAAAATCTACTGCCTTTAGATCATCTTCTAAAGCTTTCCCTGCAATTTCGCAGTATTCTTCCTTCACATCAATACCTATATAATAGCGGCCTAACGATTTAGCCGCGATTGCTGTGGTTCCTGATCCAATAAAAGGGTCCAACACAATATCGCCTTTTTTCGTGAAAAGTTTAATAAACCATGCCGGCAAAGAAGGAGGAAAAGTTGCGCTATGATTTTTGTTGGTGCAACTGGTAGCCAGATGGAGAACATTGGTTGGATAAACTTTATTTCTGCCTATCCAATTAGAAATATTTTTTCCAAACCCGCTCTTTGCCTTTGATTCATCCCTACGCATATCGGTTTCGCTCAGATTTTTTAGGCGCGTTTTTGACCATTCTCCAACTGGAACCATAACGGCTTCCTGGTAAATATGGAATCTTTTGCTTTTATTGAATTGAAGGCATCTTTCCCAGGAATCCCTGAAGCGATTGGGCCATTTGCCGGGATAGCAGTTTTTCTTATGCCAGATGAATTCCTCGGTCCAAAGCCAGTAGTTTTTCCTCATTTCCAGAATCAAGTCAATTACATAGGTATGCCTTTCACCGTTGACCACTTTTTCTTTAATGTTAAGGATGAAGGTTCCGGTCGGTTTCAATACCCGAAAAAATTGATGTATTCTCGGCATAAACCAGCGAACATATCTATCTGGATGAATCCCCCCATAGGTGGATTTCCTGCTGTCCGCATAGGGAGGGGAGGTAACGATCAAGTCAAAGAAATCGTTCGGATATTGCCTCAAAACTTCAAGGCAATCGCCGCAAATAATCTTATTTATGGGCATAACTGGTTGCATCTCTTTGCCACCTGGGGTAATTATAGCCGCACTTTCTTGAGAAAGTCAAATCCCAATTAATGAGAATCACTCCATCCCATCCTGGAGCCGTCGAAATCATAGCTCAATTATAGCACAGCTTAATGTCAGATCCGGTCAATAAATTAGCAGCCAGTGGCCAGTGAATAGTGGTCGGAAGTCAGTGGTTAGTGGTTGGTGGTTAGTGGTGAGAGAAATTACCGAATTCTGAACTCCGAATTTTCGCGGCTGGCAATTGTCAAAATTTGTCACCAGGCACGTGTCCCTGGACCAAAATTTTAATGAGAAAAAAAGTTGTTAAATATAGCTTAACGATTTTTTTCAGCGCTAAGCCCCTGAATTAGAAAGGCAATCTGGGCTTGTTTAATTAGGCTTAACGGAAAGTTTTATTAGAGCATTTTTGCAATTTTTGGAGATTGCTTTATAGAATCAAGGGGTTAGGCGGGGAAAAAGGGTGGAACGATTTTCGTATATATAGAGGGACCTGTGTGTTTTTCCAGGAAAAACACACAGGTCCCTAAGTTTTGAAGTTTTAAAGTTTCGGAGTTCAAACTCGGAAACTGAGAAACCGCCGAAACTTGGAAACAGTTCTTTCTACATCATAGTTCGCTCCCCGCAAGAGCGGGGAAAGACCCATCCGACTGGATGATCGCGGCGACAGCGCATGTGCTCACAGAAACAACTATGCGCGACAGAGCCAAGGTGACGGGAAGGGTAAAAAAGGTGAAAGGTTGAAGGTTGAAGGGGAACGCGAATTGCGTAACCCCCAACCCCAAGGCCTTAACCCCTTGCCCGCAAGCCTCAAGGACCATTAGATTCAAGACCGATCAACATCTTTTCATCAAGTGCCGGAGTTCAGACCGGATGAGGGACAACAACCATGGCACAGCTCGGAACAGATGGTCAGCAACTTTGGAGTGCGGCGTCCGCGACGCCGCTTTCAAAGCGGTGCCGCCGGCACCGCAGTCCAAAGCGCTTTCAGCGCGTA
>Ga0315277_10000869_pt1 | contig 45826 bp, 43 predicted proteins | sample YL17G05_15_MG_FD_203695 | JGI IMG/M metagenome (GOLD analysis project Ga0315277, IMG submission 203695) | Sediment microbial communities from Yellowstone Lake, YNP, Wyoming, USA - YL17G05_15 | ecosystem: Environmental > Aquatic > Freshwater > Lake > Sediment | place: USA: Wyoming | collected... | reverse complement strand
GCGCTTTTCCCACTGGGTAGTTCCGGAGGGGAATGTGCCATCATTGGGGAATTTGCTGACGGGTAGATCATCACCATCTTTGGAGATAATGGCACCCAACACTTCTTTGACAAAGTTGGGAGCCGCAACTGGCACTGCCGGGCGGCGAGTCAGGGTGCTGTTCACACTGGCTGGCACTTTGACCTCATATAAGTTCTCTAATGAAGCATCCACAGCCGCGAAGTTTTGGTTCACAACCGCTTCACCGCGCTTACCGTAGGTCTTCTTGATGTATTTCTTGATCTCGGCGATGGCCTCATCTTTAGGGAGAACGCCGCTGATGGCAAAGAAGCAGGTTTGCATGATGGTGTTAATACGCCCGCCCATGCCGGTTTTATTGGCAACTTCGTAAGCGTCAATAATGTAGAACTTGAGCTTTTTTTCGATGATTGCTGACTGCATTTCCATGGGGAGGTGATCCCAAACTTCATTCGGACCATAAATGCTGTTTAGCAGGAAAACACCGCCAGATTTGGCGTATTTGAGCATGTCAAACTGTTCCAGGAAGTTGAACTGGTGGCATGCAACAAAATTGGCGTTATTATTGCCGATCAGGTAAGGCGCGCGGATGGGTTTGGGGCCAAAGCGCAGGTGCGAAATGGTCATGGCGCCGGATTTCTTGGAGTCATACACAAAATAACCCTGCGAGAAGTTACCGGTTTCCTCACCGATGATCTTGGTGGAGTTCTTGTTGGCGCCAACTGTGCCGTCTGCGCCCAGGCCAAAGAACACACAGCGCACGGTATCGTCGCTTTCAATGCTGAAGTGCGGGTCGTAGTTGATGCTTTTACCTGTCAGGTCATCTTCAATGCCCACAGCAAAGTTATTCATGGGGCTTTCTTTTTTCAGTTCATCAAAGACACCCTTGACCATGGCGGGATTGAATTCCTTGGAGGATAGGCCATAGCGTCCGCCGACCACCACCGGAGCTTCCTTGAAAGGCACTGTACCGGCCTTAACTGCTTCGAGAACAGCAGTAGCAACGTCTTTATAGAGCGGTTCGCCGTCAGCCCCGGGTTCTTTGGTGCGGTCCAAAACAGCGATAGATTTAACGGTCTTGGGCAGCGCTTTAAGCAACAGTTCTGCCGAGAAGGGGCGGTACAAACGCACAGAGACGACGCCGGTCTTTTCACCTTTGCTTGCCAGGTACGTGGCGGTTTCTTCGGCGGTTTCGGCGCCAGAAGCCATGATGACAATTATGCGTTCCGCGTCTGGAGCGCCGGCATATTCAAAGTTGTGATACGTACGGCTGGTAAGTTTGGCAAATTTATCCATGGCCTTTTGAGTGATTGCCGGGCAGGCGGTGTAGAAGGGATTCACGGTCTCACGGCCCTGGAAATAAACATCCGGGTTTGCCGCGGTGCCGCGGATCACAGGATGCTCAGGTGAAAGCCCGCGCTGGCGGTGGGCAGCAACCAGTTCTTCATCAATCATCTCACGCATCACATCATCGTCAATCAATTCAATTTTGTTGACCTCGTGCGAGGTGCGGAAACCGTCAAAAAAATGCAGGAAGGGTACGCGTGATTCAAGGCTGACGGCTTGAGCGATAAGCGCCATATCATGCGCTTCCTGAACGGAGCGGGATGCCAGAAATGCCCATCCGGTCGCGCGCGCGGCAGTAATATCGGAGTGGTCACCAAAAATGGACAGGGACTGGGCAGCCAGAGAGCGGGCTGAAACATGGAAAACGGCAGCGGTCAGCTCACCGGCAATCTTGTACATATTCGGGATCATGAGCAGCAAGCCCTGTGAGGCAGTAAAGGTGGTAGTGAGCGAGCCAGTGGTTAGCGCACCGTGTACTGCGCCGGCAGCGCCGCCTTCGGACTGCATTTCCATGACCAGCGGTATGGTGCCCCAGATGTTGGAAATCCCGGCGGCTGCCCATGCGTCAGCGAATTCGCCCATACCGGATGAGGGGGTAATAGGATAGATCGCGACAACTTCGTTCAGGCGGTAGGCGGTATACGCTACGGCTTCATTGCCATCCATCATAACCTGTTGACGTTTCATCAATAACTCCTTATGAATTTTGTTTTGGGTTTTCCTTAACGCCTTGCAGGCGGAATAAAACGGTTTGTCAAAAACCGATTAATAATACCACTCTTTGAATCTGGGATAAATTTCAGAAATAATGCCTGATTATTACTTCAGGTAAGCTCTGGCCAGCAGCAGCGCGGCCAGGCTTTTGCTGTCGACCATTTCCCCTTTTTCAATCAATTCCTGGATTTCTTCAATAGAAAAGCGTTTTACATCCAGGAATTCGTCCTCATCCATCACCAGAGGTGCGGAAGTAAGGCCTGTTGCCAGAAAAATGTGGTTAATCTCGCTGGAATAACCGGCCGCGAGGTAAACGGATCCCAACAGGCGCAGCTCGCCGGCGGCCATGCCGATTTCTTCGCGTATCTCCCTGGCGGCACAGACTTCGGGCGTTTCCCCGTCATCCATCACGCCGGCAGGCAGCTCCAGCATCTGGCATTCGCAGCCCATGCGGTACTGGCTGACAAACCACATGCTGCCATCGCTCTCCAGCGGCAGAATCGTAACAGAATCTTTATGGTTGACCAGGTCGTAGGCGCGTTCGCGTCCGTCGGGCAGGCGCACCTGCAATTTTTCCACATCAAACGCGTGGCCGTTAAAGACTGTTTGGCGGGAAAGAATACTTTGGGTCATAAGATCACCTCATGGGAAGGATTTTATAGTTGGATTTAACCACAGATGTACACAGGTAATAATAGATGAAAACAGATTTCATAAAAAATTTATCTCTTCTGCAAAAAAACCTTTGTTTACGAAATGTATTTGGGTATATACATTCTTGAGAAGAACACATACACTTCCCTTTGTTTTATGGACATTCTTATGCTTCTAATAATGGCAGGTTTGGATAATCCGCATATAAATATAATATAACCTAAAGATTCAATAGATTATTGACAAAAATGATACTCCTCCGCGAAGAGAAACCTCAGGACATTGGCCGGATCCGTGAAATCAACGATGCTGCATTTAGTCAACCCAATGAAGGCCAAATTGTTGACCGGATTAGAGAATCCTGTTTAGATACATTGTCGCTGGTAGCTGTCATGGATGGAAAAATCGTCGGCCATATCTTTTTCAGCCCGGTTGAAATTGAATCGAAGTCAGGAATAATCAAAGGTATGGGTCTGGCGCCCATGGCGGTTATGCCCGACTATCAAAACCAGGGGATCGGTTCAATGCTGGTGAATGAAGGATTATCACAGCTTAAGGAGTGGGGATATCCGTTTGTTATTGTCCTGGGACATCCTGAATATTACCCGCGCTTCGGTTTTAAGCCCGCTTTGCTTTATGGCTTGAAATGCCAGTGGGAAGGTGTGCCGGATGAAGCTTTTATGGCGGTCATCTTAAATGAAGAAAAAATGAAAGGCGTTGCGGGCGTGGTTAGATACCGGGATGAATTCAATGAGGTGATGTAAGTTGGCAGCTTCGAAGGGCATATCACCTGGCTTCGACAAGCTCAGCCAACGGCATTGACAGGCACTTCGGCGGACTCAGTGACCACTCAGCCAACGGGCTTCGACAGGTCCAGTGACCACCCAGCCAACACAATATAAAAAGACCCTAAAGAAATTCTCCTTCAGGGTCTTGTTCAAATTGAATTACAAATTATTTGTTCGCGAAGTAATCCGAACCGTAGTAATTGGGGTCATCGGTTTCAAGCAAGACGACGATGGTGCCGGTGCCACGCAGGCTGTCGGGGATGTTCAGGGTAACCCTGAAACCGTAACCCTTGGAGGCATCCGGTTTGTAATTGGAAGTGCCAACCACAATATACTTGCTAAAGTCGTACATGCCGTCAGGGCCCATCTTGAAGGTCAGATCCATATCGTTAAGTAACCAGGGATAAGACCCCTGAATGGTCACAGTCTGGTCCTTCTTGTATTCGATAACGCACAGGTACAACCCAGGTGCGCATTTCTTGGCGTTATATACCAACTCAATCGCGGGCGGGGGACCGGCGGTGGAAGTGGGCAGCGGGATGGGCGTCTTTTTAACCCCAGCGGGCTCGGGTGTGGTATCGGTGGCGGCTTCATCGCCGTTATCATCAACAGCCTGGGTTCCTTCAGCCGGGGTGGCATCCAGCGAGGCGGCCATGGCGGTCTGGGTACCCGCAATGATGTCCTTCATCAATTGCGACTGCGTGGACACCGGATTGGGCAGGGTTGTATCCGCGCCGGGCGCTTCAGACGGGCTGCCGGAAGCGGAGCGCGTGCAGGCGCCGATCACCACGCTGAAAATAATGAGGGCTGCCAGTAATACAATTTGATTCTTTTTCATGAGTTTTTCTCCTCCAGAGTTTTTTTTCACATGAATTACATTAATAAATATAACACTTAGTATCTTAGCATGTCACAGATTGCCAGTCAATATAAATATACACCATTAAAGTGCCAAAAAGCGCGGTTAAAAACCGCGCTTTTTCAATTAAGATCTCAAAAACTAGGGCGTCACCCCGGGGATTGTGAACACAAAGGGCGCGTTACTTGGCAGCAACATGGTGTTGATATTGGGCGCCAGCTTGGAAATATACTGATAGGTCAGCAGTTCCGGGTTATTGGCAATCGCGTCCTGGATGAGCTTAAGCGAGTCAGCCTCTGCCTGGGCTTGAATCAGGCGCGCCTTGGCGGCGCCTTCGGCAGCGATCACAGCGGAATCCGCCTGACCTTTGGCGGTTTCAATTACCTGCAGGGCTTCCTGTTTGCGCTGTTGAACAATGAAGACTGCCTGCTGCACCTGCTGTTCGGAAATCTGTTTCTGCTCAACAGAAGCGGCGTATTCCGGCGAGAAAGTGATGTTGCGCAGCACGAAATCCACCAGGATTAGGCCGTTTTCTGAAAGTTTTTCGGTCATTTTATCGTTGATATACTTCACCAATTCAAATCGTTTGTCGGTAACTACTTCTTCAACGCCATATTGCGACACCGCGTCACGGATGATGCCGCGTGACTGGGCACGTATAAATTCGGCAGGATAGCGGTCCTGCCACAAGATATGCACCCGAACGACCTTTTCCGGATCGACCTGGTAGATGACCGAGGCGTCCACGAAAATTTCCTGACCGTTCGCGGTGCGGGCGGTGATGGAATCGTCTCCCTGAACCTGACCTTCTGCGTTTACGATTGACATCGTGTAAGTCTGACGTGAAATGGGATATTTAACAACCCTCTCAACAAACGGGACGATCCAGCGCAACCCTGGCTGCAGCGCCTGTTCGCGGTAACCTTTGGGCGCCAGGGCTGAAATCACAACGCCGCGCTCTTCGGGATCGACAAAAACCAGCCCGGAACTGAGGGTGGTGACAACTAAAGCTGCCGCCAGAACAGTTATGATGATAGCGCGCCCGTTCTTAACCTTCTGCCCGCGCGAAGCCTGTAAGGTGATTATGACGATGGACACCATCACTCCCACCCATAATAATGCGGAAAATCCTGCAATTACATCGGTGATTCTCATTTTTTCTCCATTTCTTATTTCAACCTAATTGTTACACGAAATAATCAAATCCATATAAAGAATTTCTTAACTATACGATTTAAAGGGGTAGAAGTTACATAAAGAGATCAAAAATCCAGCAAAATGGTCACTGGGCCATCATTGTGGATCTCCACCAGCATATCCGCGCCAAATTCACCGCTTTGGGTTTCCACCCCAAGCTTCCCAAGCGTTTTAATAAAATAATCCACCAGCGGTCTGGCCATCTCGGGCAAGGCGGCATCAATAAAAGACGGGCGATTGCCTTTGCGTGTGTCGGCCATCAAGGTGAACTGCGACACCACAATGGCTTTCCCGTGAACGTCCAAAATAGAGAGATTCATCTTACCGGCATCGTCGCTGAAAACACGCAAATTTGAGATCTTTTTCGCAAGCGCGTCCGCTTTATCCCGGTTGTCGGTCTTTTCCACACCCAAAAGAATCACAAAGCCAAGCCTTATACTTGCGACAGCTTTGTTATTGATGACAACCTGACCTTTGGTAACGCGCTGAATGACTGCTCGCAAGGTTATCCTTCAGATTATGGAGTTAGAGAAGGCCAACCGCTTCACGGACTTCTGCCATGGTCTGCTGGGCGATCACGCGTGCCCGTTTGGCGCCATCCCGGAGCACATCAAACACATAATCCGGGTTACGGCCAAGTTCAGCGCGCTTTTCACGGAAGGGCACGAGTGCGGCATTCAGGTTCTTGGCAAAGAGCTGTTTGTTTTCCACGCAGCCAATACCCGCTCGGCGGCATTCCCGGTTGATCATTTCCACTTCTTCGGGATTGGAAAAAACCTTGTGCAGGGTGAACACATTGCAAACATCCGGGTTGCCCGGGTCGCTACGCCGCTGGCGCGCCGGATCGGTGACCATTTTCATAACCCGCTGGAGCGTCTCTTCCGGCGTCGCGGCAATTTCAATGTGGTTATCCAGGCTCTTGCTCATTTTGTTCTTGCCATCAATGCCCAGAACTTTGGGAACTTCGGTGATCTTCATCTCCGGTTCCACCAGCACATTGGTATTGTAGCGGTGATTAAAGGTTCGCACAACTTCACGTGCGAATTCAATATGCGGCGCCTGGTCTACGCCGACCGGTACAGCGTTGGCTTTATACAGCAGGATATCCGCGGACATCAGCACCGGATACCCGACCAGGCCGTAATTAATATTGTTGGGATTCTCGCGGACCTTCTCTTTAAATGTTGGAAGCTCAGTCAGTTTTCCCAACGGGATTACCATCGAGAGGATGGTGTGCAGTTCGGTTACCTCCGGCACATTGGACTGCACAAAAAGGATCGTTTTCTGCGGGTCGATACCCGCCGCCAACCAGTCAAGCGCCATTTCGTAGATGTTTTCTTTCAGATTCTGGGTGGTTTCGAGCGTGGTCAGCGCGTGCAAATCTACTATGCAATAAATGCAGTCATAATCCTTCTGCAGCGCGACATAATTCTTGATGGCGCCCAGATAATTGCCCAAATGCTGGCGGCCGGTCGGCCGCGCGCCGGAAAAAACGCGTCCTTTACTTGCCATAGCTACTTCACTAACCTTTCCATAATAATTTGCTCGACTTCGCCAGGGTGCGGGAGCCGCCCGATTTTCAGTTTTGAATAGACCAGTTCATCCTGTAGATACACTTCAAAACATCCAGTCCGGTCTGAGGGTTTAATCGCGGCGGTCTGGAGCTTGCCCGCGAATTGCATCATAAGGTCGTCTGCCAGACTGGCAGCTTGAGTGTCAAAGCGTCAGGCCGCGCAATATTCAATAAGGACAGTACTTTCCATTTTCATCTCTCCTGTTGATCATGCTGAATTATATCTTACACCCCTCAGTTTCTCCCCCCGTGAATCTTGGTAAAATCCTTTATTATGCTTCACTTGCCATTACGTGTGCCGATCAGTAAGCGAATCTTTGATGTTGTTATATCTCTTGCAGCGCTGGTCATCCTTTCGCCTATCCTTTTGCTTATTTCGATGCTGGTATTGGCTGTTGAAGGACCACCCCTTTTTTTCTGGCAGGAGCGCCCCGGATTGGGAGGAAGAATTTTCAAGGTATGCAAGTTCCGAACGATGAAAGCCACGCGCGGACCTTCTGGCATGCTGCTGCCCGACGAAGAACGCATCACAGAACTGGGCAGGTTTCTACGCCGAACGAGCCTGGATGAACTGCCCGAACTTTTCAATGTTATTAAAGGAGAGATGAGCCTGGTCGGGCCGCGCCCGCTGCTGGTGCAGTATATTGAGCGTTACTCCCCCGAACAGGCACGCCGCCATGAGGTTCTGCCGGGGATCACCGGCTGGGCGCAGGTCAACGGGCGCAACGCCATCACCTGGGACGAAAAATTTCGTTTGGACGTCTGGTATGTGGACCATTGGTCCTTCTGGTTGGACATCCGCATTCTTTTAATAACTTTATGGAAAGTGCTGACGGGTGAAGGTATTTCGCAGCCCGGTCGCGCGACCATGGATGAGTTCATGGGGAACGGGGAAGAAAAAAAATAAAGGCTTTATTCATAACTGAACAAAAACCTTGCAAGATCTGATTTTTTAAATGTGTATGAAAAAATCTTAATGGGGTTTATCTCGATGGACTCCTCACCTCCTCTTCTCCTTATACCAGTGAGAGGAGTTTAAAAACTATTTTTTGGAGAAAAAAATTAGTTAACCGGCAGGGGATTGATGTAATTATCCTGCAGCAGATCCATGGTTTTTTGCGCGTAGTTCAGTTTCCCCTGGCTCAGCCAGACCAACCCATCACCCACAGTCACATACTGGTTATCAGTTATCTTCAGCGCGGCATTAATCACCTTCCCGCCCTTGCCGGCTAAAAGATCCTGCCAAGTTTCCCGAATCGGGGTGACGCCGTCAGCGTAGAGGGTGGCCACCCATTTTGGCCTGCCTTCCACCGGCGGGGATTGATTGCCGATCATGGCCACATCCAGAGACACTAAATAGGCCAGCAATTCGGTTGAAGCAACTTCTTTGGTCACATACAGCACATTCACCTTGCTTGCGTTGATTCCATCGAAACCTGCCTGCCATGTTGCAGCCGGGCTGGCTGCCGGCTGTGAGAAAATGACCGGATATTTATTTAAAGGAAATAGTAACGAAGCGCATAACCCACAGTAATAATTGACACCGTTAACAAACGCCTGGCTTATAGCGGGATTTTCAGCGGGCAGCAGAGCACCAACGCGGAAGTTTGGCGCCAGCAGTGCAGACAGATAACCCGCCATAAAAGCGGTGTGGTCTTCGCGCCTGCGGATGATGGTGACATTAGGCCCCGGGTTCCAGTCCTGATCAGAGATAGCCACAATCTGCGTTCCTGGCGCGCCTGACGCCAAACTGCCCAAATTTTCTGGCTGGTTAAGGAAAACCAGCACTTTTATATCCTTGCTTATCTCGTTTGCAAATATCTGCTCGCGTTTTTCAAATTCCAGCGCTGATGAAGCAGCCAATTCACGCAGGATAGTTTCTGCGTCCTGGGCGACGGGAGGATCAATATCAGCCGGAGCCACCAGCACAACACGGTCTGCTGCCGGGGTGGGGGAAGGCAGGGAAGCAGGCTGCTCTTGCGCCGGTGCGGGTTCAGCCTGAACGGCGCGTTTCCCGCAACCTGAAACGACCATCGCCAGGATAATTAATGTCAATATAAAGTACTTTTTAATGAAGCGCTGGTTTGTACGAAGCATAGGCGTTATTTTACCCTAATGCGTCGCATGAGTTATAATTGTAACCATGACCGCGCCTGAACTCAGGGCTGCTTTTTTTTATTCTTACTACTGATTATTGCAGAAACCCTGAAATTTTTTCAAAGGGTTTTATTTGTTAATCTCAGATCGCAAGGAGTTAGCTAATGCCCATTAATTTCGGAACCGACGGCTGGCGGGCTGTCATTTCAGATACTTTCACTTTCCACAACTTACGCATGATCACACAGGCAATCGCGGACGCGGTTAAATCCGAGGGCTGGCTGAACGGAATGAAAATTGAACCTGCGCCGGATCCCAAGAAAATGGTGGTGGGATTTGATACACGCTTTTTATCCGACCGCTACGCACGCGAAGCTGCCCGTGTTCTGGCCGCAAACGGATTTAAGGTATTCCTGACTCAGGCCGATGCGCCCACCCCCGTGATCTCTTATGCGGTGAAAAACATGAACGCCATCGGCGGGATCATGATCACCGCATCGCACAACGCGCCGCGTTACAACGGCGTAAAGCTTAAAGCCGCATATGGCGGTTCCGCGCTGCCAGAACTGTGCCGCAAGGTGGAAGTGTATTTGAACGATAATGAATCCCAGGGACGCGGACCCAACCTGATCGATTACGACATTGCCCGCGAAAAAGAACTCATCACACGCTTCAACCCCATCCCGATGTATTATGAGCACCTGCGCAAACTGATCAATTTCGATATCATCGCCGAAAACCCGCAATATATTGTGGTTGACTCCATGTATGGCGCAGGGCGCGGCGTTATCCGCGGCGCGCTGGAAGGCACAGGCTGTGAGGTTTATGAGATCCGCAATGAACTCAACCCGGGTTTTGGTGGTGTGCACCCCGAACCCATCGCCCAGTACCTGAGCGCACTTTCAGGCGCGATTTGCATGGGCAAGGGCAGCATCGGTCTGGCCACTGACGGAGACGCCGACCGCATTGGCGCGATGGATGAACGCGGCGTTTTTGTGGATCCACACAAGATCATGGCGCTCACCATCCGCTACCTGGCTGAAAAACGCGGTTTGAAAGGGTCGGTGGTTCGTACCGTTTCATCCACGCGTATGATTGACCTGCTTGCGAAACGTTATGGCTTAACACTGCATGAGACGCCGGTCGGTTTCAACCATATCGCCGATTACATGCTAAAAGAAGAGGTTTTGATGGGCGGCGAGGAGTCAGGCGGCATTTCCTTCCTGGGGCATATCCCTGAAGGTGACGGCATAATCATGGGTTTGCTTCTGGTTGAAATGGTAGCTGAAGCCAAAGTGCCTTTGTCTGAAATGGTGGCCAGCCTGCTGGCGGAAGTCGGTCCCGCGTTCTATGCGCGCCGCGATCAGCGCCTGAGCCAACCGGTATCCAAAGCCAAGATGGTTGCAAAACTGATCAACGACGCACCTGCCTCCATCGGCGGGGAGTCCGTGCAGGAAGTTTCAACATTGGACGGTGTGAAATATATCCTGGCGGATAACTCCTGGCTGCTCATCCGGCCGTCCGGCACGGAACCTGTCCTCAGAGTTTACGCGGAGGGCAGGTCAGAAGAGATGGTGCAGGCTTTGCTGGCTTATGGAGAATCTGTGGCCAACGCCGCGAAATAACAGAGAAAATCCCCTGAATTTTTCAGGGGATTTTTATTATCCTCCCAGCATCATGTAGAATTTGTCAATGATCTTTCTAAATTCTTCCGGCAGCCGCTTCATCGTTTCGACAGCGATTTCCTCCGGAACCTGACCATAATAGGCTTCAGCGATAGAACCAGCGATGCAGCCTAATGTATCCGCGTCTCCGCCCAGCGACACCGCTTTCCGGACCGCATCCTCAAAATTTTCTGACTCCAGAAACGCGATGATGGCAGGCGGCACGCTCCCCTGGCAGGAAACATCAAACACATAGTCAGGGCGGATTTCATCCAGGGTTCGGGAAAGGTCATAATGGAACCACTGTGTAATGTCGTTTTTAATCTCTTCTTTGGAACATCCCTGCCGCGCAAGGTAGATAGCATAGGCAGTCGCCTGGGCGCCTTTGATACCTTCAGGGTGATTATGAGTGACTTCAGCGAATTCGCGCGCGGCTTTTAATACATCGGTTTCGTTATTAAAGAAAAACCCAATTGATGAGGTGCGCATGGCTGACCCGTTGCCCCAGGAGTTATAGGGTGTCAGAGATGTTGAATGAATCCATTCATAAAAAGTATTGCCATAGCCGCGGTTAGGATATTTGAGCGCGTATGCCTTCAGTGTTTTCGCGATATCCAGTTTATGGATCAGCGCGTCCGCTACCGCGACCGTCAATACTGTATCATCTGTGAAGAAAGACTCTTTCGAAAAAAGCGGAAAGTCGTATTCCTTAAAATTGGCGAACTCATAGACCGAACCGATAATATCGCCCGCGATTGCCCCTATCATATTGCCCCCTTATGGTTTTACGGTACTTGAGTGACCGTTAATTGAAATTCCGCGACGCTGGTCAGTTGGGCAGCAACAGTTGCAGTCCGCTCAAGCATCGGGTCGGGCGTGGCTGTATCAGGCAGTGGTGTCACTGTTCCTATTGGCGAAGCGGATTCCGCTGGTTGCGCTTCAGTCACATCGGCTTCAACCCCGGGCGCAGCTATGTTAGCTGTAACTGTCTGCCTGGCGCTGACGATTGCCTGAGCTTCAATTTCCAGCAGTTTCTGGCGGAAGAGTATAAATCCATACACGCAAATAAACAACAGAGTCATAATGATCAGCAGGCGTAAAAAACAGCCGCTGCCGCGTTTTTTCTTTTTGACTTCGACGTTGTCTTCTTCCAGAATTTCCTTAATAGTAATATCTGCTTCCTGGTTGTCCATTGACCCTCACTTTTTATCCTGCATTAATTTATTAACCTGGGTGCTTTAAGTGTTGAGCGGTGTAAATCCTTCCGGCAATTCATTCTCCGGATGATCAGAATCAGCATCCCCTGATTCAACCTGCTCCGGCAAATTTTCTTCAGCAGGAGCTTCTTCAAATAATGGCTGATCCGCAGGGATGACCGGTTTTGGATCAGGCTCACGGAGCGACTTTACCAGCCGCCTGGGTATTTCAGGATGTTCTGTCCGTTTCCCTTTTTCTTCCGTCTGTCCCGTGAATAATTTTTCCTGCTGCCACTGGTCTACTTCTTCAACTGGCTGGTCCGCTTTTTTCAATTCCCTGATGCGCTTCAGCCATTCCGGAAGATCTTGTTCTGGTTCTTCTTCACCCTGAAATTTTTCTTTTGTGTTTTCTGGAGTTGAATTATCCACAGAGGAATCAAGAACTTCTTCCGTCTGTGTTTCTTCGCCTGTGGTTTTTACCAGGAGAATCTGACAGTACCAGCACTTTTCGGCTTCAACCAGGTTGGGGCGCCCGCATTCGGGGCAGATAATTTCATCCATATTTGTCAATCACACCCTTAATCCATCAGGTTTTTCACAGTATAGCATAACTGTCCCCTGTTTTCTACCTGGAGCGGTTAACACTGGCTTTCAATGATCTTCTGGAGGAAATCCAGCCGCTGCGTTTCTTTGACTTGGCTGTCAATTCGGTCATTAACCATTTCACGGGTAACACGCTTCCCGCGCGCCCGAATCACAAAATCATGGATTGCCTGCCCATAGGTGCTGATGTTGTCTATTGTGTTGGGAATTTGCAGAAAAAGGGTGCTGTTAATCCCTGTGAAATCAGCATCCAAATAGGGCAAGATACAGGGGATACCTCGCGCAGCGCAATCCCGAATTTTCAAGGTAGCCGCCTCCTGCATGCCTTTAACGTGCAGCGAAAGTGTGCCGATCGCCGCGTCAGCGTTAGCCAATACGGCTTCATACGCAGACCCTTCCAAAAATCCGTGCAGGGCAAGATTGCCAGGCAGTTCGGTAAAGCCCTCAATTTCGTTAAGGCCGACAATATCAATCGCCAGATCCGGATAAGCTTTTGCGAGGTCTACCAGCTTGTCAACCCCGTGCCAGACCATTCCCGGCGTGCCGATGAAAACCAGATGGGGAGGTGTATTTTTCGGTGCAGGGTAAAAGGGTGTGGTGTTCAAATCAACGCTGTTGGTGACCACCACACCCGGCCTGCGGTATTTTGAAAAATCCGGCAGGGTCATCAATTCATTTGTCGCGTAAACATGCCCTGCCGCGCCCCCCAGGATGATACTGCGGGTCAAGCGGTTGTAAAGGTTATGCGCGGCTCCGAGCAACTGGTGTTCGCGGACGTCATGGGTGTTAATCTCAACCACCACTGGCGCAATGCGGAACAGGCGCTTGACAGGGTAAACATACATTGCCCAGCGCAGGTAAATAATATCCGGATGGTATGCTGCGACTGGCTGTATCAGGCCCGCGACTGCCTTGCTGCGGTTGATTTCAGTCCCAAGGCCGCCCAATCTGCCTTTAATAATCTTATAAATAAAGTGGCTGCCCTCCACTAGTGAATCCGGGTTTTCGGGGGTATGCATGTGCGAAAAAAATTTCACATCATGCCCGACTTCCCGCCAGGCGGAAGTTTGTTGGGTGATTTTCTTGCCAATGCTGCTGGTAACAGGACGCGGCCAATGAAGGGAGATATAGGCAATCCGCATTTTATACACCCTTCCCTTTAAGCGCCTGTTGGTAAAGCGCTTCATAAGCAGCGATAACCCGGCGCATATCAAATTGCGTGACCATTTCCCTACTTCTTAATCTGCAGTTTTCAAGCAAGGATTTATTGTCCAACAGTTTCTTCAGAACTTCTGCGTATCCGTTCAAGTTACCAGGTTTAACCAAAAACCCGTTTTCGCCATTCTTTACAAGGTCAGGCACACTCCCAATGTCACTTGCCACGATAGCCAACCCCATTGCCAGCGCCTGAAGCCCGGCCATAGGCATGGCTTCGCGCAGGGAAGGCATCAACAGAATATCGCTTTTTTTCATCCATGCAGTCACCTCGCTTGGTTCCACCCAGCCTGGTAAAGTGAAGCGATGCTCAAGATGATTTTCAGTAACCAGTGCTTTGACCTCATCCATTTGTGGACCATCGCCCAGCATGATGCACTGCCAATCCAGTCGAGTAAGTTGCACCATAACCTGCGGAACTGCCAAAGCGTTTTTTTCAGGTGAGAACCTGCCGATATAGATGATCGTGGGTGCTTTTATATTGGAGAATTTGCCTGGATGGTATGATGCGGGATCAATCCCGTTGGGGATGACCTGGATATCTACTTTGTAATGCTTCAACGCCAGCTGCCGTGTCTGATTGCTGACCGCGGCCACCTTGCTGGCGCGTTTCCAAACCGGTTTGCTTAACGGCAGTACATAGCGGAACCAACCGCTCGTTTTTTCGGGCGCGCCACCCGGCACATCACCGCCGTGAGCCGTAATGACATAGGGCGTGTGGGTGAAAACCGAGAGAGAGAACGCTGACGCGCCGGAAGGCACCGCGAAATGTGCGTGAATCAGATCGGGCTGCCATTCGCGGATGACTTTCAGCCCACGCCAGAAGCTTTTCCAGACAAAAGATGCCATCGCCCTGAAATCCGCCCTAAAAGACTGCATCCTTCCGGAAGGCAGCCTTTCAATCACCAGATTGCCTGCTTCTTCTTTTTTGGGCAGGTTCCCCCACATGGCAGTCAGCAGGTGAATTTGATATCCGTGCGAGGCTAACCCGCTGCACAGGTCCTGAACTACCTTCCCACCGCCGCCGCCAATAGGAGGGTATTCATGAGAAATGACCAGGACCTTCATCGGATTAAATAACCTGTTATTGATTATGCTTTATCCGCGTGGATGAACTCGCGGACCGAGTAAATAGGTTTGTCCTGGGATTCATGATAGGTGCGCGCCAGCAATTCAGCGATCAGCCCCATCAGGATGGATTGGAAACCCATGATGGCAACCATTACCGCTATAATGAATAAAGGCGATGTGAAAGGAGAAACGGCATAAAAAATCCGGCGGACTCCCAGGATTATCAAAGAAATCAGACTGGCGAGGATTAAGGCCATGCCGGCGCCTCCAAACAGGTATATAGGTTTGCTGGCAAAGCTGGTTAAAAAATAAACCGTAAACAGGTCGAGAATCACTTTTACAGTTCGCTCCAGCCCGTATTTGGCTTCACCGAATTTGCGCGAATGGTGGTGGACTTTAACCTCGGTGATCCTGGCGCCGAATGAATTGGCATAAGCAGGAATAAAGCGGTGCATTTCACCATACAGCCTGAATCCGGTGAGCACATCCCGGCGGTAGGCTTTCAGCGTGCAGCCGTAGTCATGCAGCTTGACATGCGTGACCTTTGAGATCAGCAAGTTGGCGATCCGTGAGGGCAGCGTACGGGTGATGAAACTATCTTGACGATCAGAGCGCCAGCCGCTGACCACGTCATAACCTTCATTAATCTTTTTAATCATCAGAGGGATATCGGCTGGGTCGTTTTGCAGATCAGCGTCCAACAGAACAATGACATCGCCGCTGGCGTGGTCAATGCCGGCCGCGATGGCCGCGGTCTGCCCAAAGTTGCGGCGCAAGACCACCGCGCTGGCTTTGGCGGGGTTGGCTTTAACAATCTCACGGATTTTCTCAAGACTGCCGTCTCTGCTGCCGTCGTCCACCAAAATAAGTTCCCAGTCTGCGTCCAGGTCGGATATCGATTTCTCGATGGCATAGTACAGCAATTCCAGGTTTTCCACCTCGTTATAAACTGGCACGATGATAGAAAGCTTCATGCGGGCATTAGCTTTTGTCAAAATATTTTTATTGACCGCCGCGGTTGGCACGGTCTTTGTTTTGGTTAAGTTCAATTAAACCTCTGTTGCCACTCATAAGTATTATAAATGGTAGAAGATAAGGTGTCACTTACCTTTAATGAGCTTGTGGCGGAGTTTGTTATAAATCAGATCAAAGAGCAGCCCGCCAAAGATAACAACGACCCCGATGATGCCGAGTAATCTGACCATCGGCCAGAAATTCATGCGCTTGAACAGGTCGTAGTAGCGGCTCAGATACCACTGGATGAAGAAAGCGATATACACCACTTCAAGCAGCAGCATGCGCCACAGCCAGGGCGAGCGGCGTCGCAGCGTTTCAATCCACGACCAGCCGGCCAGGAAGACCATCCACACCAGAAAGAGCGATCGGTAGCGGGGGTTATCCCACTGGTCGCCACCGGCGCGCGCGGAGGAAACAAAGGTCCAACCCAGCGTCAGGATAAAGAAGAGCAGGAAGACAGTTTTATTTTCCCTGGACTGGTCCTTCCACATCAATAAAAATCCGGAAACCATTAACGGGACTAGCAGATACCATCCCAGAGCTCGGAAAATGGATATTGCACGGGTGATGGGTATACCCGGATAGACAATCGCGGCAGGCAGTACTGGCTGCGCGGCGCCGTAACCAATAATGAAAGGCGCGCGGTATTTTCCGCCAATAAGTTCCACCTCCCATTGAATCCGACCGGAGGAACTCTCCATCAGATACAAATCCCATTTGGAACTGTCCACCAGCCACCCCCAGCTTATAAAAAGCCCTGCCAAGACAACCAGCACCAGGATAAGTGAGGTGAATGTGCGCCACTTTTTCTCTACATGCGGGAGGATATTTTCAAGCCAAAACCAGATAGCCATACCCAGCAGGATGGCAGCTGTAGCTTTTAGCGAAACAAAGGCCATGCCAGCCGTGCTCAGGTTCAAGGCTAAAATTGAACTTTTTCGATTGCGACCCCATTCCATAACTCCCCAGAAGGTGATGGCTGAAAGCCCGATCAGGATAGGTTCGCGCATCTGCGACGCGCCCAGGATGACACTTTCTGGATAGAGCGCGTAAATCCAGGCGCAGACGTTTGCCGCTTTTTCTTCCCAACGGCTGTGGATTGTTTTCCACAGAAAAGGAAGACCCAGAGAAGTGAAGAACGACGTCAGGATCAGGATGAGCAGCGGGCGGTGCCCGTCGGGGCTGAGTACGCGGTAAATTACCGCGCTCAATGATAGGAGACCGCCATACTGGTCAGTTTTGAATTCGTTCTGAAAAGCGCTCAGCAGTGAATCGCCGGAATTGGCAAGCTGCCAGGCGTCCGTATCGCGCGCGTAGGCATCCAGGTAAAGATAGCCACTATTCGGAGGCGCTTCGTCATAGCCGTAAATCGGCAAGGCGGCAAAGAGAAGGATGCCAATGACCAGGCGTAAGGTATAACTGACCGCGGTTGCCCAGCTTACCAGCCGTGTGACTTTCAGGCGGCTACAGGCTAATGAAAGGAAAAAACCACAAAGTGCGGTCAGACCAAACGCGGTGGTAAACCCAATGATGGGTTGTGAGCCGGGGTTGAGAATCGCGACCGCGACCCCGACGAAAGCCGCGGGAACGATCGAAATTAACAAATAACGGAAAACTTTATTTTTCATTACAGATTATTCTAATAGTCTTTCAAGTTTCTCTAAAGTAATGCGTGCCCGGTTTTTCCAGGTGTATTTTTCAGCGCATTCTTTGGCACGGATACCCATTTGATTGCACTTTTTGGGGTTATCCCTCAGTGCTTTAATCACTTTTGCCCAGTCCGGCGCATCATCCGGCTCGCAGAAAATGGCAGTATCTTCCGTCAAGATTTCATGAAACACCGGGATCTCGCTGGCTATGATAGGTCTGCCGGAAGCCAGGTAATCGAACATTTTCATCGGGTTGATAACACGGGCGATATTGCCGCCGCTGGAGCCTGAAATTTTCCTGCCGTAGGGCATCACCAGAACATCCGCAGCGGCCTGATAGAACGGCAGGCGGCTGTTGGGAATGAACCCGGTGATAGCCACATTGTGGATGGATTGCGCTGCCAGTTCTTCCTGCCAGGGAGCGATATCTTCCTGACTGCCGCCCACCCACAGGAAATTAACATCCGGGATCAGGCGAGCGATATCGGTGAGCAACTCCATCCCGCGTCCGGGATAAAAATGGCCGGAATACCCCACCGTAAACCCATCCTTCAAGCCAAGCTGTTTTCTGGCTTCTGCGGGCTGTGGCAGATCGGCATAGCTTTTGGTTTCTGTGCCGTTGGGCGCAATTTGCAGTTCGGCATCTGAAAAACGCATATTGAAGTGCTCCTCAATACCCTCAGCCAATGCCCTGGTGGTGCACAGAGTCAGTCTTTTGCCTTTAAATCGGCTGTAAATACCGAAAAGCATAGGACCGTTGCGGCCCATGGGAAAATCGTGAAATTCCATAACAGTTGGCTTGCCGTGCAGCCGTCCGAAGACCGCCGCTTGCAGCGCCCAGGTGTAAACCACATCAGCGCCCCAGTGAGCAGCTGCGGCAACAGCTCTTAAGCAAAAATCATACAGTTTTAATCGAGGAAAAAAGGGCAGCCAGATGACATCAAATCCCGTAGCCAAGCCGTAAACATCAGCGAGTGTCGCCCAATCTGACGTTTCAAACTCCGGCACCCACAGGCGCACATCCTGCCCGGACTGTTTAAGAGCGTGAACCACTTTCATGGCCTGAATACTGTTGGCGCTTTTGGAGGGCACAACCGAGGTGGTGATACAGGCGATCTTCATACCTGACTGCTTTCCTGATGAAGCGCTTCCATTTTCTGCACTTCCTGCCATCCTCTCAGGATGATCCAGGATACGGAAATAATGAAAAATAAGGAGAGCAGAATAGCCTCAAAGTTCAACCCTAATATCGGAACAAGCAGAATGGCTAACGCGACCTTGGCGATGCCGCACCACAGGCTGATGCGGTAAGGCACCATCGGCAGGCCCAGAGAAAGCAGCAGCGGGCGATTCCAGAAAAAGATATTTGCAAATCCCAACCCTGCCAGAAAGAGCAGCATGGGTACATAGGCAGGCTGGAAATCCGGACCGTAAAAGCCCAGCAGCCAGCGCCCGAAGAGCGCCAACCCAACTGCGGTGATGCCCGTCCAACCACCCGAGATCAAGGTGACGCGTTTCAGCAGCCGGCGCAGCAGCGGCCAATCTTTTTTGGTAACCGCGGCGTTGATCTCCGGATAAGTAGTTGAAATAAAGGGCGTGATGGGAATCTGTACCAGATTAATGATGGCCAGTGCCGTCTTGGCGTATCCCACCTCCACCGGCGAGAGAAACCAGGCGATCCACAGGGCTTCGTTATCACGCACCAGCATGATAACTGTGCTGCTGATATTGGTGCTGAAGGCAAAACCGAAAAGTTCCTTGAAGGGCGGCAGCTTGTCAAATGACGTGCGCAGCCAGCCGTTTCCAAACTCTTTTTGCATCTCGCTCCAGCCCAAAGCAGCAGTTCCCAAACCAAGGACGAACTTGCCCACCAGGTATGCAGCCATCACTTCTATCAATCCTTTTTTGGTAAAGAAAGCCCAAAAAACGATAGAGGCCGTCATAACACTGCTGATTAGATTAACCACCGCCTGGTTTCTAAACTTGTTCTTGACCTGCAAAACACCTGTTGAAGTCTCGGTGGCGAAATTTACCAGCACCATGCTGCCATACAGAATGAAAAGGTTAGTTGTAGCCGCGTCGTCTGCCAGTTTGGTTGCCGCAAAAGGCGCCAGAAAGATGATGACAATGAAAGATAAGGTCGCGCTGATGGTTTCGCCCAATACAGCCGCTTTAACAACCGCCGCAGCGCGTTCGGGTTTGTTCTGAATTGTGGCTTCGCCAAAATATTTGACAACCAGCTCATTCATACGAAACGAAAACAGGCGGTTGAGCATTGAGGCGAACGCGGTTATGGTGCCGATCACACCAAACCCGGCCACTCCCAGCAACCTGCCAGCTAAAACGCTCTGGACCATACTCAGCCCCATGCTGAGCACGTTGCTGCTTAATAAATAGCCGGTGTTCTTGATAACCTTTTGAAGCAGTTTATCGTTTTTAAAGGTATTCCACAGGGAGGAAGGGAATTTCATTCCGTGTTCACCTGGCTCGCCCATGCGTGCTCCTGGCGGTACCAGTCAACCACCGCATGGATACCTTCGTCCAGACCGACTCGCGGTTCCCACCCGAGCAGGCGTCTGGCTTTGCCCACATCCGCCAAGCTGGCGGACATATCCGCCTTGTTGGCGGGATAATGCCGCAGATTAGCTTTTTTCCCGATCGCCTTTTCAAATTTAACCAACAGGTCATTGATACTGATGGATTCGGTGCCGCCCAGGTTGATGATCTCATACCCCAGCGGTTTCAGCGCGGCGATGGTGCCGCGCGCGATATCGTCCAGGTAGGTAAAACCGCGCGTTTGATCACCATTGCCAAATACCTGCACTTCCATGCCTTCACTGATCCACTTGGCAAAGCGGAACATGGACATGCCCGGACGTCCGGCGGGACCATAGACAGTAAAGTAGCGCACGACAGTGACATCCAGGTCATAAAGGTAATGGTAGCTGTAGCACAGCGTTTCGGCGGCTTTCTTGCTGGCCGCATAAGGCTGGAGCGGAAAACTGGATTCGGTGGTCTCGGGCGTTGGGAAAGGCGCGTTTTCCCCGTAAATGCTGGAGGTTGACGCAATGATGAATTTTCCAATTTGATTTTGGCGGCACGCCTCGAGCAGGTTCAGCGTGCCGGTTACATTGGTATCGTAATAAGACCACGGATCAATCACCGAATCGCGCACGCCGGCTTTAGCCGCTAGGTTAATAATTGCATCAATATCCGGGTGGGTAGCGAAAATTTTTTCGAGAGCCGGGCGGTCACAAATGCTTTCTTTATAGAAAGTAAATTGGGGATTTTTCTGGATCCTTTTCAGCCGCCATTCCTTGATACGCAGGTCATAAACGGGATCAAAATTATCAATCCCGACCACTGTATGGCCGCTTTCAAGCAGAAATTCGCAGACCCTTGAAGCGATAAAACCTGCTGCGCCGGTGACAAAATAGCAAGCCATCAGAGCCTGACCACCTTGTCAATCTTCTGTCCATGTGTACCCAGTGCGTTGCGTGTGTCCACAATCAGTTTTGCTTCCATTAATATCCTAGGGTAATCATATGAGGAATGGTTGGTGACGATCACCACACAATCCGCTGTACTCACTGCCGCAATCAGGTCCTTGACACTTTCCATTTGAAGTTCATCATGGTTGAGCGAGGGGATGAATGGGTCGTGGTAGCTAACCAGCGCGCCCTTTTCAGCCAGCAGGTGAATAATATCCAGCGCAGGAGATTCGCGCAGATCGTCAATATCCGGTTTGTAAGCCGCACCCAGTACAAGCACAGACGCGCCATTGAGTGGCTTCCTGTGCTCATTTAAGGCATCCTGCACCTTGCTGACCGTGAAGCGTGGCATTTGAGTATTAATTTCTGATGCCAGTTCGATAAAGCGCGCGGAATAATTAAGCGTTTTCAGTTTCCAGGAAAGATAGAGCGGGTCAATAGGGATACAGTGCCCACCCAGGCCTGGCCCGGGCAGGAACTTCATAAACCCGAACGGTTTGGTTGCAGCTGCTTCAATCACTTCCCAAATGTCCACACCCAACCTGTCGCACATAATGGCCATTTCATTGACCATACCGATGTTGATCATGCGGAACGTATTTTCCAGCAGCTTGGCCATTTCGGCTACTTCAGCGGAAGACACCGGCACAACCTCCTGCAAGGACTGTTGATACCAGGTTTTGGCTACTTCCAGGCAGGCCGGGGTGATGCCGCCGATGACCTTGGGAGTATTGATTGTGGTCCAGTCTTTGCGGCCGGGGTCCACCCGCTCCGGGGAAAAAGCCAGGAAGAAATCTTTACCCACTTCCAGCCCGCTTTTCTCGCACAGCTTGGCGAGGATCAGTTCGCGCGTTGTGCCGGGGTAGGTGGTTGATTCCAGGACGATCACCATTCCGGGGTGCAAATATTTCTGCAGGGAATCAGCAACCGAAAGGATGTAAGAAAGGTCCGGGTCACCTGTTTTTCTAAGGGGCGTCGGAACACAAATGCTGACCGCGTCAACTTCATTTAAAGCAGAAAAATCGACGGTTGCGGAAAAGCTCCCGGAATCCAACAGGCTTTTTATCTTTGCGTCGCTGATATCCAGAATATAGCTTCTGCCCTGATTGAGGGTATCCACTTTTTCACGGATCGGGTCAATGCCGGTGACCTTGAATCCGCTTTCAGCGAACACCACAGCCAGTGGCAAACCGACATATCCTAGTCCAAGCACGGCCACGCGAGCTTCTTTTTTCTGTAGCTTATTGATCAGTTCTTTGGCATAAACCATAACTCACCTTGTTCTTAGAAGAGACTTAATTGTGTAGCATCATCCTGCTCGTCTTGGGTTGGAGGTTGATATCCGGCCAGTCTTCTGGCCCTCTCGCTGCGTGCTTTTTCAATAAATCCCGGCAATAATGAAAAATCACCCATAATATCGGCTTTCAGATTGGGCTGGTGCAGCCCGGCAGCTGGGTGGTACATGGCCACAATCAGGCGACTGCCAACCCAGGAAGCCCGGCCGTGGATGGCGCTTATCTTCGCTGTCTGAAAATAACGCGCCATTGAAAACCGTCCCAATGTCAGGACAATCAATGGGTTGATCACTTCAATCTGATGTTCCAGATAACCGGCGCAGGCAGCCAATTCTACATCCTGGGGGTCGCGATTACCTGGCGGGCGGCATTTGATGACATTGGTAATGAACACCTCTTCGCGGTTCAAACCGCCGTTTTCAAGTAATTCATTTAAGAACTTGCCGGCCTGGCCGACAAAAGGCCTGCCCTGTTCATTTTCATAAAAGCCGGGACCTTCGCCGATAAGCATGATCTCCGCATTGTACGGTCCTTCTCCGGGAACTGCGTTCTTGCGCGTGGGTGCCAGGCTGCATTTTTTGCACTGCCTGATCTCCTGCGCGATTTCATCTAAAATGTGTTCTGATTCCACGGTTTTCCTTTCGGATTGAAATGATACCCGAATTTAAAGGGCAGGGCTGCCGAGTGTGTGCACATAAATCGGTGCCAGTGAAACGGGGTCATCCACTTCATTGGCAGCCAGGCGCACCCAGGCCATTTCCGCAAGATGGGCGGGGCGCCGGGTATTGGCAGCCGGGCTAGCCACTATTGCGTTGCGCCAGCGGCGCTCCAGTATCCTTCGGTCCTCCGCGTCAATCTCGCCGCAGATGAGGGTTAGCGATGTGACGCGCTCCTCCAGTTCCTGGGGGGTAAGGGTGAACATTTCTCCTTCGGCTTTCCAGGTTTTGCCGTTTGAGCTGTATTCCTGTACGGCCAAACGCCCGCGTCCTACCTTCAACAAGCAAAATAAGGGCAGTTCCTGCACCGGTTGGCCGTAAGCGGAAATATCCAGCGAGGGTATTCCTATGACCGGGATATGCAGCGAAAGTGAAAGACCTTTGGCGACTGCAAGCCCGATGCGCATGCTGGTGAATGAACCGGGTCCTAATGCTACCGCGATGGCATTAAGTTCGGTTATCTCAAAGCCGGTCTCGTTAAATATTTTCTGAATGGAAGGCACCAGTTCCACCGTATGGCGGCGGTTGGTGCGCCAAACTTTTTCATATAGAATCTGGCTGCCGTTATAAAGCGCCAGACCCATCCATTGGGTAGAGGTATCGATCGCTAAAATCATTTAAAACTCATCACCATGCCACTTTTAAGTTGGTCAAGCAGCTTACCGTAACGATCGCCCGTAAACTTAAAGGAAAGCCTGCGATGCTCATCGGATACCCAGGACATGGAAATAACCAGGCATTCCATCGGCAGTGCCGCTTTCACGCGATCTGCCCATTCTACCAGCAATGGACCTTCGGCGATCAAGCGCTCCAGGTCTAAATCTTCCGCTTCCAGAGCGTTCTCCAGGCGGTATGCATCCAGATGGTTCATCTCCGATCCATCCGGCCGGTGATAATTGTTGACCAGCACAAAGGTCGGGCTGGTGACAAGGTCACTGGAACCCCAACCTCTGGCGATGCCCTGCACCAAGGTTGTTTTGCCAGCGCCAAGTTCTCCGTTAAGGCAAACAATATCCGTGGGGTGCAGGAACTCGCCTAGGCGCATTCCGATGCGGCGCGTCTGGTCAGGGCTGCGGCTGATAAATTCAAAGGTATTCGCGTCCAGAATAGGCATTTAATCCTATTTTATCTGTTATGCATATCAAGGTGGCTGGCAATTTCTTGGGCAATTTCGCGCGATGCGTTGGGGCGGGCAAGCCGTCTGGCATTATCGACAGCTTCCTGCCGCTTGGATGGATTCACCAGCCAGGCTCTGAGCGTTTCAATGATATCCGCAATATCCGGAGCCCAAACACCGGCGCCTTCATCAATCACATAGGAAACATTGCCTTCCTCCTGGCCTGAAATGCGGTGATAGAGGATAATGGGCAGCCCCGCGATCAGTGCCTCGCTGATGGTGCCAGGCCCGGCTTTGGTCAGAAGGATATCTGCCGCCCGCATTAAATCAGGCATATCCTTCACAAACCCATAGATATGAACAGGAATGGACCAATTAATGGATTCAAGCTTTTCTTTCAATTTTTTATTCCGACCGGTGATTGCCACCAGGGCCACATCAAGATTTGAGCTGTTGATCTCTCTGGAAATCTCCTCCAACGGCCCCATGCCTTCTCCGCCGCCAACCAGCAGGATAACAACCTTGTCCTGCGGCCAGCCGAGTTTTTCCCTGAGACCCCTTTTTTCGCCAACCGGCTTGCAGAAGCGGTCAGCCACCGGCAGCCCAATGATTTTCAGCTGGTCGGGCTTGACGTTGGCACGGATGGCTCTACGCACAGCTTGCTGAGTCGGGATGATGATCTTGCTGGCTTCATTTGCGAACCAGGCGGCATGCGTGGACACCAAGTCAGTAACCACAACAAGATATGGTTTGCAAATTTCCCTGCGGCGCATGGCACGCAGCAGGGGGATGTTGATCAGCGGATGAACCGAGACGAACATGTCACAGGGGTGCTCCCGCAGCAGCTTATAAAGAAAAAGACGGATGTAAGGCCAGAACATGGAATAAATGACGCGCATACGGTCCGGGTCATCACTCTGATCAAAAGAAAACTTCCAGAGTGTATCCATTCTCGAAAATGTCGGATAAACAGGGGCTGCGAGGTTGAGCGGCGGAGGAGAATAGTTTAGAAAGAAATCCACCATCTCGCATGTAAACTTGCGCGGAAATTCAAGCTCCAGCGCTTCAATAATAGCTTCTGCCGCGCTGCGGTGTCCGCCGCCGGTATCCGAGAATAAAAATATGATATGTGGTTTTTTAGCGGGAGAGTTGTCCATCCGCTCCTTTTCCCAGATTCTTTTTCAGACGATTTTTGACTTCGCGCCGGGTAAGCATCACCCTACGTTTGCAGGTCATGCACTCCAGACCGATATCCGCCCCAAGGCGGGTGACTTTCCAGGTAGTCCCTCCGCATGGATGGGGCTTCTTAAGACGCAAAATGTCGTCCAGATCCAGATCGGGGAGCATGGCAAAATTATAACGCAGAGATTTTAAAAGACTTGACGATTACAGGCCTGTATCATAAAATGATAATAGAGTGATGAGGCTCGCTCGAAATACTGAACTGCCTTTAAAGGCTGATAGCTTCTGTTTGGGAGAAACCACAAACAGGAGTTTTTTTATAAGGGATTGATAGAAGGTACAAAAAAGTTGCGTGCAAAAATGAATTGAAAATAATAAGATGGAAAATGAGATTATTAAGCTGTCACCTTCACATAAGCGATATCTAAAAGCTTCATTGTTGACTTTTGAAAAATCAATAAGAAAATCCAAACGATTGTTAGAAGAAAAAGAAGCACAAGGATTTTTATTTAAAAGGTCCAATACTCTGGAACCGGGGCAACGTATCCAAATTGAGAAAAAATTAAATGAAGCCTTACAAAAACTCCAACTGGTAATTAAAAAAATTGGTTTAAAACCTAGAGAAGAAAAATCTGAGCAAATAATAATTGCAGAGATGAGCATGAGCTGGGCTAATCTGATTGAGTGCAGGTCTGACCATCTTAAAGGATATGGAGAAATAGATCGAGAATACGCAATGATATTAGATCCAGAAATCGAATCACTTGTTGATATTTCTCATGTAATTATTAAACAGGTTACTGAATATGTAAAAGAAAAGAAAAATGATGAGAAATGAATACCGGTGACACTGTAGAAGTTGAAATACTCAAAATACAGCTCACATCTGAAACTTTATGTGATCTTTTGTCCCTGATAAAAGAAAAAGGCTAGGAGAAAGATGATGGTTTTAGGATTATCCCGGGGGCTGGATACGGTTATCTGATGGGAAATCCTGAGCTTAATGAGGATAAACAAAACGGTTTTCCCCGGAATTCAGACGAATTAGTTGAACGGTTGGTAAAAGCTGAAGCAAGACCGGCTTCTATCAGGTATCATATTTATGAAATTCAGCAGGCCAATAATAACTGGGAATTATCCACGGGTGCTGTACACAAGGAAAATGCCGGGCTTCGAAATATTGCCAAACGCCGCCTTGAGGAAGTAGATGGACTTCGTATATGAATATATAATCTTGAAAAAGAAAATGATGAGCTGCGAAGGAAAGTTGAGAATTTTGATGAAAAGAAAGACGAACAGCAGTAAATAATAATTCATTTCAAAGAATAATGAAATGGAAAAATAGGAATTAGAATTACCCTGTTTGATTAAAAATTGACTTGATTAAGGAGAAAAAAATGGAAAGTCAGATTGAATATTTACATGCCCGGGAAATTCTCGATTCACGGGGAAATCCGACGGTTGAGGTTGAAGTGGGGTTGGAGAGCGGCGCTTTTGGAAGGGCTGCGGTACCTTCCGGGGCTTCAACCGGGATACACGAAGCTTTAGAATTACGTGACGGCGATAAAGACCGTTACGGCGGCAAGGGCGTACTAAAGGCCGTGGAAAATATCAATGAGGAAATTTTTGAAAATATCATTGGGCTAGACGCATTAGACCAGTACCTCGTTGATGAAACTATGATCGATCTGGATGGCACAGCCAATAAAAGCAAGTTTGGCGCAAATGCTATTCTTGGCGTAAGCCTGGCGGTAGCAAGAGCTGCCGCGGATGAGGTGGGCTTACCCTTATACCGCTACCTCGGCGGTTCAGTCGCCAGACTGCTGCCTGTGCCCATGTTCAATATCCTTAATGGCGGTGTGCACGCCAATTGGCAGGGGACGGACCTTCAGGAATTCATGATTGCGCCTGTCGGTATGCCTAATTTTCGAGAAGCCTTACGCTGCGGCAGCGAAGTATATCAGGCGCTCAAGGGTGTTTTAAAAACCGGCGGTTACTCAACCGGCGTTGGCGATGAGGGCGGATTTGCTCCCGCACTTAAAACAAATGCCGAGGCAGTGGAAGTAATACTCAAAGCGATTGAAAAAGCAGGTTACAAACCTGGTGATGATGTTTGTATTGCACTTGATCCAGCCTCCAGCGGTTTTTATGAGGACGGATTCTATAATTTGCGAACTGAGGGTAAAAAAGTGACATCGGCCGAGATGGTGGATATGTATTCATCTTGGGTTAAGAAATACCCAATCTTTGTGATTGAAGATGGCCTCTCAGAGGACGACTGGGAAGGCTGGAAGCTTCTTAATAAAACGCTTGGCGACAAAATTGAACTGGTGGGTGATGATCTGTTTGTCACCAATGTGGAGCGTGTAGCGCGCGGCATTAAGGAAAACGTCGCTAACGCGGTTCTAATCAAATTAAATCAGATCGGTACTCTCAGTGAAACCATATCAACAATTGAGATGGCCCGAAAAGCCGGATGGGGAGCGATGGTATCTCATCGGTCAGGCGAGACGGTTGACAGTTTTATCGCGGACTTTACAGTGGCAATGGGCACTGGTCATCTTAAAACGGGAGCGCCTTGCCGGGGAGAAAGAGTGGAAAAATATAACCAGCTAATGCGCATTGAAGAAGAACTGGGCGATGCGGCAATATATGCCGGAAAAAATGCTTTCGTAAGGTAATAGGTTTTCAGGAACTTATGAGGCTGGAAATATTTTTCCAGCCTCATTGCTCAAAAATGTCAACATCAATTATCCTTGTTCGTCATGGCCAAACTGAATGGAATCGGGTTGAGAGGTTCCGGGGGCGTATCGATATCCCATTAAATCAGACAGGTATTGACCAAGCTAAAAAGACAGCAAAACGAATTTCAACGAGATGGAATCCCTCTGCTGTGTATACAAGCCCCTTGAGCAGGGCAAAAGAAACTGCTGAAATTATTGCACAATCTTGTAAATTAGCTGCTCAAGTGAATAATGGATTGATAGATATCAACTATGGAGAATGGCAAGGATTGACGCCGGAAGAAGCCAGGAGAACTTGGCCTGATGCTGTAATGAATTGGTTCAAGCATCCCGAAATTGTTGAAATTCCAGACGGTGAATGTTTAATGGATATTCGCTCGAGAATCATCAGGACTGTAAATGAGATTTGTAATCAGCATATTGATCAAGATATTGTGCTTGTCAGTCACACAGTAGTAAACAGACTCATGTTGATGCAGGTTATGAATATAGACAACAGCTTTTTCTGGCGATTACACCAGGATCCATGCGCGATCAATACCCTGGAATGGGCAAATAATGAATTTGCCCTTGTGTCAATGAATGACACTTGTCATCTTGATAATTGATTTGTCAGAATGATCACTTATTATTGCCCCAATTGCTGGAAAATTTTGGATCAAAATCAAGCCACCTGCCCTGATTGCGGCTTTATTCTTGAAGAATTCAGTCAATTATCTTACGAAGGAAAATTGCTTTCCTCTTTGTATCACATCGTCCCTGAAAGGCGGATCATGGCGGCGCAAATTCTTGGAGATCTAAAAAGCCAGGCAGCATTAAAGGAATTCAAGAATATTGTTTACAGCATGGATACCGATTATTATTTTTTACGTGTTGTTCTACAGGCAGTAGCAAAATTTGATGATCCTGACCGCTTGAAAATTTTCAAAAAAGCGATAAATAATCCTTCAACGTTGGTATCCACTCTTGCAAAAAATCTAATGAATAAATTTTATAAATACTCTTGAAATAATCATTGAACAACTCGTCGACAAATCCCCCCAGTTTTCTTAAAGTTCAGATTATTAATATTACCTTTGTCAGATTATTAATTAATTGATAATTTGCATTTTAAATTAACCCACACTAAATCCTTTACCTGTATAACCAATCGCAGTAGTTATCATGCTGCAAGTCATGATCAAATTCCATAAATTAATGCATGCACGGTATGGCGTTTCGGCTATGTTTCGCATGACTTTATCACGATGCCATTTTTTGGGCTGCCTCTTTCATTTGGAAGCAAATCGGATGCAATTTGAACGTTATGAGGTTAACATGATGGAAATATTTTTTTACCATATGATACTTTGCGGTCACTATAAGCACAGCGGATAATTTGGAAACTGACTAATAACCCATTGATTGAAGGTTTGGCCAATAGGCGCATTGCGATATTTACCCAAAATGTAGCGCCTTGATCACGTTGAAGATGAGGTACTTCCACTATCGACTCCTGTGGATAACTTTGGCTACATAAGTCACATTTATAATCATAGAAGAATTTTGTTCTATCAAAATCTACACCAAAAACCAAAATTCAATTTTGAAAATTAAACGTGAGTGTTGAAAAAATCGGATTTATCAGATGTTTTTAAAGGTTTCTTGCTAAAAGCCACCATGTCTGGTCGGAAAAAACTGTGGTTTTCAATAAAAAACTTGTTTTTCAACAGCCTCTAAACTCTTCTTGACACTCAATCATTAACAAGTAGAATAATTTTGTGCGATGAGGTTCGCAAGGTAAATAACGAACTACCTTAAAAAGGTTGATAACCTCTGTCAATGGCTAAGCGCCGGGCAGAGGTTTTTTTATAATCAGGGAAAGGTTTTTTAAAACAGGATAGGAGGTAAGACATGGTTACATCATTGGAAAACCTCAAACAGCCGGATGTATCTCTCGATAGTACAGAAGAAAAACATCTTCATAGAAATGTGATTTCGTTAGGTTGGGTTGCTTTTTTTGGCGGATTAGCTCAAGATATGATCCAGCCGATCCTACCCACATTCTATACGTCAGTGCTGGGCTTAAATAAAGAGTTCATTGGTCTGATTGAGGGGTCATTAACCACAGTTGTCAGTCTTATGAAAATTGGAGCTGGCTACCTTTCAGATGCGCTTGGAGTTCGAAAAATCATTCTTCTGTATGGCAGCCAACCCTCAATCTCTTGGACCCTGAAGGATTCTTGGGAAAACCTAATAGAGATATGTAAAGGATGAGAAGAATGATAGATAACTCAAACAGTAATTTAAATGAGGGGATCCCAAATTTTTTGACCAAATCATGAGTAATATAGACTTTCAAAGTAAGCCAATCGTGTTTGCCAAAAATGATGAAAACCGTGGAGGAATTTTGATGGCTCAAACTAAGGACACTGCTGGTATCGAAAACTCATACCAGGGGACCGGAATAAACGACGCTGATCTGCAAGCGAAACGAAAGCAATACGGTTATAACGAAATACCGGAAAAGAAAGTAGGGCCGGTCAAGGGAACCTTAAAACGAATGTGGGGCCCAATTCCCTGGCTACTTGAGGCGGCCATGCTATTTGAATTGTTTATGGGAAAGGGCGTCCAGGCCGCCGTTGTTTTCCTGTTGCTGGTTTTTTCTGCGGTGATCGGGGAAATTCAAGAGTTGCGCGCCAAGAAAGCGATTGGCTACTTGCATCAGCAGTTGCAAATCAGTGTCCGAACATTGAGGAATGGAACATGGCAGACGATACCATCACGTGAGCTTGTCCCTGGGGATATTGTGCACGCCAGAGTGGGAGATATTGTGCCGGCGGATATCGAAATTATCCACGGAAACGTCAGCGTGAATGAGTCAGCACTAACCGGTGAATCGATGGATGTCACCAAAGAAGCCGGTGAAACCATTTTTTCCGCATCCACGATTAGCCACGGTGAGGCCATTGCCAGCGTATCTGCAATTGGGACAAAGAGTTCATTTGGTAAAACCGCAGAACTGGTGCGGACAGCGGAAGCTCCGGGGCGGCTGCAGGGATTGCTGTTCAACATCGTCCATTATCTGGCGTACTTAGATGTGCTCCTCGCCGTGATCCTGGTGCTCACGGCCTTTATCCGAGGGACTCCCTGGCAGGAGCTATTGCCGTTCTTGGTGATTTTGTTTATTGCAACGATTCCAATCTCAATGCCTTCCAGTTTCACCGTAGCCAATTCGTTGGAGGCGAAAAATTTAGCGCAAGAACACGTGCTCGTTACCGGGCTGACCGGGATTCAGGAAGCTGCAAGCATGAATGTCCTGCTCGTCGACAAAACGGGGACTTTAACGAATAATCGGCCCGAAATTGCTGAGTTGGTCCCGTTTGGACAACTGGGAGATACCGAATTGCTGCAGTTAGCAGCTGCTGCCAGTGACAATACATCCAATGACACCATCAGCACAGCCATTCTCGGGGCTTTTAAAGCACAAAAAATTGCGATGCCCGCGAGAACTTCTTTTACTGCCTTTGATCCAGTTCAGAAAGTATCCAGGGCTCAGATCAGCCAAAATGGGACCCAACTGAATGTGGTACTGGGTTCTCCCGCCGTCATTGCAGAGAAGGCAATAGTTCCTGACAATTTTTTGAATCAAGTTAATTTGCTGAGTTCGAAAGGTTCCCGGGTTCTGGCGGTCGCTTCCGGAGAGAGTGAGGAATTGATTTGTCAGGGGCTGATTGCCTTGGCGGATTCACCACGAGATGACGCTAATGAATCAGTGGCAAAAATCCAGGCATTAGGTATCCGCATCATCATGCTAACAGGTGATACAGCCGGCACCGCCAAGGCAATAGCTGAGAAGGTAGGGATTGGCAATCGCATTGGGACATTAAAAGATGCACTAGCCAACCCGTTGGATTTCGACGGATTTGCAAATGTTTACCCCGAAGATAAGTACAAGATTGTCAAAGCCCTACAGAATTTTTGCATGGTGGTTGGAATGACCGGGGATGGCATTAACGATGCGCCGGCGCTGAAACAGGCAGATGTGGGCATTGCGGTCAGCACTGCCACAGACGTGGCAAAATCGGCTGCCAGGGTCGTTTTAACCGAGGCCAAATTATCTGACATCACCAAAGTGATTGATGCCGGCCACCGTGTTTATCGGCGGATGATGACGTGGACGATTACCAAATTGGCCCGTACTGCCGAATTGGCGGCGCTTCTGACCTTTGGATTTATTTTTACCGGTTTTTTCCCGGTTTCATTAAGTTTAATTGTTTTCATCGTGGTGATGAATGATATGGTTACCTTAACATTAGGAACTGACAAAGCCTGGCCAACCACCGTCCCCGAAAAATGGAATATGCCTCAACTGGCCAAGATTTCCGCTATTTTTACCATTGGTTGGTTGACCCTTGGAATGGGGCTCCTCGCGTTCTATCTTAAAGTTCAAAATTTAAGTGCCGCCCAAATTAGTTCCTTGATGTTCCTGTACTTAATCTATTCGGCAATGGAAACCATCTTGATGACGCGGACCCGCGATTTGTTCTGGTCATTTGTACCCAGTAAGTGGGTTAGCAGCATGGTAGCTATCAATATTATTGTTGCTACACTCATGGCTGCCTTCGGCTGGGTGATGGCCGCAGTTTCCTTCCAATTCATTATCACCGTATGGATCATCACACTCCTTGCCATGTTGATCTTAGACAGCTTAAAAATGTGGTATTACAGAGTGACGGGTATTTTAGGAACGGAACGGCATTCCTAGTGCATAAATCAAGGAACATTTTCTGGGATGGTGATCGGTGCATAAGGTTTACCGGCATACTTGTCGCTTTGGTTCCAGAAGCGAATCGGGGCTCTGCCTATGGTCTTTTCAATGCCTCCATTGGTGTTATGGCTTTGCCAGCCAGCGTAATCGCCGGTTATTTGTGGAATATTTCCACGGCGGCGCCGTTTGCATTTGGAGCATTGATGGCTTTTCTGGCGTTTCTGGCATTGCTTTTTTTACCGAAAAGAAAAGAAATTTAAGAAATAAATTTTTTAAATTTTTTGAGAAATAATTAAGTTTTGGAGGTTTTCAACATGTTTGAAATAAAAAACAGTAATCGTACTTTTAGCATTAAGGGAAATAACGCTCTGCAATTGATCCTACTTTTAGGTTTAGTTAGCGCGCTTGGTGACATAACCTATGAAACTGGTCGAAGTGTCAGTGGACCATATCTAGCGCTTTTGGGTGCAAGTGCCGGGGTGGTTGGGTTGGTTTCTGGTTTGGGCGAATTCTTAGGATATGCTCTTCGTCTGGCATCGGGTTACCTTGCTGACCGAACTCGTACATATTGGCTGGCAACTTTCATTGGATATGGATTATTAATCTGTATTCCTCTCCTTGCTTACACTAATCGATGGGAACTGGCTGCATTTCTTCTTATTCTTGAACGTATTGGAAAAGCAATTCGTTCACCATCACGGGATACAATTTTATCTTATGCAACTCGCCAAACAGGACGGGGATGGGGATTTGCAATTCATGAAGCACTTGACCAGATTGGGGCTGTAATTGGACCGCTGTTATTTTCCGTGGCATACCTTTCTAGGAATAGTTATCGGGATGGCTTTTCCATCTTATGGATTCCAGCAATTCTGACAATCGTGGCATTAATCGTTGCTCGTCTACGAGTTCCCAATCCTGAAAAATTGGAAGTATCAGAGAACATACAAACCGAAACCCAATCAAAAAAAGCACCACTACCACGCACTTTCTGGGTTTATTCTGTATTTACCTTTTTAAGTGTAGCCGGATTTGCGAATTTTCAGATTATCTCTTTCCATTTAGCTGCTAAAAATATTTTTCAAGTTGCGCAAATTCCCATATTATATGCAGTCGCAATGGGGGTGGACGCAATGGCAGCTTTGATTGTTGGTAAAAGTTATGATAAATTCGGGTTGAAATCATTAATCATCATTCCATTGGCCACTCTCCCGTTGCCTTTCTTAACTTTGACAAACCGGGTTCCCCTGATCATTTTTGGCATTGTATTGTGGGGAGTCGTGATGGCAATACATGAGACAATTATGCGGGCCTCAATTGCCGACCTCATTCCAAAAGAACGCAGAGGTTTTGCTTATGGTATTTTCAATACGGTCTATGGTAGTGCCTGGCTTCTAGGCAGTACAGTGCTGGGATTTCTTTATGATATTAATAATTTATTTTTACTATTGTTTGTCGTGGTGATGGAGTTGGCTGCTTTTATTGTTTGCTTAGCTTTTCGAGATTCATTTGCGCATATTTAGTTTTTTTATCTAGAAGAATAATTTACTTAAATAAACATAGATCAATACCAGTGCAATTAATAGTGTTCTAAAAAGATTCCAAAAATGTAATCTTATTCGGATTTTTTTTGCATCATTGAATAGGTTCAATAAATCAGATAAATCATTAATAAGAATTTTTGAAAGCCTTCTCGCGATTGGCGAGCTGTTTTCGACAAAGGAAATTCCAACATCCGCCACCTTAAGCGCTATGCCATCGTTGGGTCCATCCCCGATCATCGCAACGCGGTGTCCTTTTCGTTGAAACAGCCTGATTAGAACACCTTTTTGTGAGGGAATCAATCTCGCGAATACAGAACAATATGAAGATTGTCTGGTTACTTCCTGAAGATCCATTTTCTCAATCATTTTTCCGGTTAAACATGCTTCGGAGTCAATTGCAATCCCACATTCTTTGCCTACCCTCAATGCGTTATCAGCTCTATCGCCAGTTAATATAACGCCCCTTTTACCTTCTTTGGTTATTTTTCGAATTATGTCTTGTGCGTCAGGATGCAACGGGGTTTCTAATTGTGCCAGGCACAGAAATGTGAATTTCGACGGTTTTTGATTTATAGCGCCAACGGCATAAGCTAATGCAATTGCGGTATTACCATTTTGAGAAATTGTATTCATTTGCGAGAGAACTGTGCGCTTAACATTAAAATTCATCTCTATTTGGATACCTGCTGCTGATACATAGTGATCGCACATTCGCAAAATGACTTCCGGATCCCCTTTTGTAAAAAAATATACTTCCTTATTTTTAGATTTATAACCGCAAACCATATACCGGTTTTCAGAGTCAAAAGGCTGGTCATAGATGCGTTTATATTGCGATAATAAAACAGAGATATCAATTCCATTTTTCATAGCAAATGCAATTAATGCTTTATCTATCGGATTCGCTGTTTCTATTTTTTCAAAAAAATTAATATCATTACATAGCGCACACGCAATTTTTACCAACGAGAAAGGATATTCTTTATTATGTTTATTCTCTATATACAGTTTTCCGTAAGGAAGGAAAATGTTTTTTACTTCGATTTGCCGTGAGGTCAGAACACCAGTTTTGTCAAAACAATAAATATCAATCTCATTGAACTGATCAAATACCCTCGGGTCACGGACATTAATTCCCGATTTCTGATACTCCTTCAAATAATGAGAGATAATCCATTGATATAAAAGCTGAGTGTTTTGAAGCAGGACAAGTACGACGGAACAAAATAGGTAAAAGGCAATCACGATGATATGGTTATTAGATCGCGATAGATCAATTAACAAAGCAGGCAGGAGCAATCCAAGAAGCCACAAATATCTCGTCCGAAATAGTTTGAATTCGAACGGCCTGTTTTTTTCCCATTCTTGTTTTAATATTCCCCCGTATTCTGTTTTATCGCCGGTGGCGACAACAAGGCCTTTCCCTGTGCCTCTTGTTACCTTGGTTCCCATAAACAAAAAGTCATGATTATCCTTAACTTTTTTGTGAACCGGTAATATTTCCCCTGTTATTTCAAATTCATCGATTTCTAAACCGTTGGCTTCAACAAGTTGGATATCGGCGGGAACAATTTCTCCAACCTGTAAAACCACAATATCTCCCAGACATAATTTGTCTTCTTGTATATTGATGAGTTTTCCATCCCTGATAATTGTGACCATGTTTCCATTCATTTTATTTTTATTATGATTCTTTTATTATTAATTTGCCTGGAAACTTTTAAATAACACAACAAAGATGAATTTAGAGACATTGGATTTGGTTTAATGTATCGCCCTTTTTTTTCGGTTAATTAATCCCAGTTAAATTTTCACATGGCGTTGACATAAGGAACCGATAGCTCAGTTATATGCCCGCTTTTCTATTTGTAATTGTCAATGCTGGAAAACAATTACGAAATTAAAAAAAATATAAAAAAAAACAGGTTTCTTAGGAGTTAACAAATACTTCCTTATAAACATCCTCACCAAAACTGGTTTGTGATGGTTCACCTTCGATAAGCTTAAAAGTGCGCCTACCCCCCGCTTTTCTTTCCGCTTGCAAAAAAATAGCATCTTTCATCCGTTTATCAAAAAAGGCATGAGCGAATTCATACATATGAGTAACAAAAAAGACTTTGACATGCCTATCAATTAATGCGCTCGTTATTTGTCTGGCAATTTCCGATCCCTCTCTTTCATTAGTTGCGGTAAAAGATTCATTGAACAGCATCAGAGAATTAGAGGAGATTAATTCCACAATGGCGCTCATTCTGCCAAGTTCTTCATCCAATTTACCGCTTTTCATGGATACATCTTCTTTCCTTTTGTAATGTGTAAATACACCCTCACAAAGATTTGCGTGGAATTTTTCAGCCGGAACATACATACCTGACTGCATCATTAGTTGCGCCAGCCCAATGCTACGTAAAAACGTCGACTTTCCTCCCTGGTTGGCGCCCGTAATAATTACAAGGTTCTTATGGTCAGCATTAACATCGTTGCCAACGATATTCTGATTCATTGTTAGCGCTAAACATACATCATACAATCCACGAAAAGAATGCCTGCGTTCCTTTGCTTTTTCTGGAAAAGGGAATGTTATCGGATTCCCCATCTGGTTTATTTTGTCATACAGATTCAAACAGCCAATATAAAAAGCGAGTTCGGGTCGTAGCATATTCAGAAAACTGTCTATATGGTCAGCGGATTGGGCAAGCGCATTGGCCACCAGATTTATCCCTCTATCCCGCAAATCCGAAAGAGCGCGGATACCCGCCTCATCGCGACCATTAATATTAAATGAATACACAGGTGATCTACTTGAAAAGACACGTTTAAACCAGTTTCCCTTTTTGCTATTAGGTGAGCGTAATATATAGCCAGTGCCCTCATTGCCCGCCCCCAACTTTGCACTAATCAAGACACCGTCTTGGAATTTTAGATGCTTTAAGTGATATTCCACAATGGCAAAATAATCATCATCGAGTTCCTCTTGTATCATTTTAAAAAATGCAGTTAAACCTTCAGATTCAAATTTTTCACCATGATCATCCGCAATTTTCTTTAGTTTTCTAAGCAGTTCAACAAACATCTGCATCATTCCTAAAGCACTGTACAATACCCCATCTGGAGAATAGGTAAAAATACCTAACCAGCCTTTTCGTTTTTTTTCAATCGATTCCATAGGGATTTGGTAAATTTCCCGGATAACAGAGGGGTTTTTAAGGCAATCCTTAAGAATATCCTGGCGATACCGTATTACTTCTAAATCATTTGAACCAGATAGGATAACTTGCTTGGAAACATCAAACAAAAAATCATCACCCATCGACATGGCATTAAATAGCGTGTTCAACTCCAAATCATGGATCAAATCATATTCATTCAGTGGTAATGGTTGCTGGGGATTGAAATCCCGGTTCTTATATAGTAGGTAAGCTTTCATTTTACAATCCGCTCCTTTATCAAGTTGTAGGTGAGATGATGCTTCTCGGCAATGCAGATCGCATATGAAAGCCCATCAGCTGGTTTCCGAATGATTTTAAAGGTGCGCAAAGCGGGGTTTTCGGGAACTATTGTACTCATCATGCTTACCGTTTTTTCGCTTAGTGTAGACAACTCATCAATAAATGACACGCAAACGCATAGTGAATCCAAATGAATAATCTTATCCATAATTTGTTTGCTTAAAAAAACCGCATCTTTCAAAGCTGTGGAAGTCAATATTTCATTGATAATAATGATGCTATTAGGGGTTGCTTGATTAAGGACACTATGAATTCGCACAAGGTCGTCTTTTAATTTGCCACGCAGGCTCCGTATGTCTTCTTCTTTTTCAAAGTGCGTAAACATTTGGTCGTATAAAAATAATCGTGCTGCTCTTCCAGGAACAGGACATCCCAAACTGGCTAAATAATGCAACTGTCCAAACATACGGGCAAAAGTTGTTTTTCCTCCCTGGTTCGGCCCAGAGACCACTATAATGCGTTCTTTTCCTTTCAGGTAAAAATCATTACAGATAATTGTTGAATCTTCGGAAACGATCTCATTAGCCAATGCAATATCAAATGCCTCAAAGGAATGGATTTCTTTTTTTTGGGTTGTTATCTTTGGATAGCAAAATTTAACCCCCGATTTCTTGATGCTGGAAATAAATTCCAGATAAGCAACATAGAATTGGATTTCTCTGTCAAAGCCACAGATTTTTTCATCCAGGAAACCATCATATTTTACGCAAAATTGATCGAGCTCTTTAAACGTCTCCGGGAATAACTTGACAACACAATCCAAGATTTGAGCTTCTACGTGATTCATCCCCGAAGTAAGCCGAAGATCAACTTTATAATTCTTTACCCCGCCCTGTTTAAATTTTTCAAAGGTTTCCTCAACCTTTTTACTGTAGTCGATTTCATCTTCATATTTACGAACTCTAACCCAAAGGTTCTTGATGATTACACTATATTGAATCAATGACAAATCAGTATTCAGGCTTTTTGTTTCCGTCATCAGCGATTTAAATTGAATTGATTGCGTGTATTGATTTATATATTCACAGAATTCTTTAAATCCATGTGAGCTTAAGTTTGTTGAGGACAAATTACTTGCAAGGCATATAACGGCATCACAGTATTCCACTGCTGCTTCCAAAAACCATCCTTCCTGATGGAACCGATAATGAAGTTTGCTTAAGATATTCAAATGTCGATGTACAAGGACCATCTTTTCTGCAAAGGTCTTGATATTTTCCAGCAACAAATGGTTTTCAAGGTCGCGAAAAATTTCTTGCCGATAATGTATCGCATCAATATCATTCAAAGGGGAAAAGTAAAACGTTTTTAGGTTATATTCCTGCTTGCTTGCGGTGATATGGTCAATCACTTGATCCAGATTCAAATCCACAAAGAATTTAGGGGCATCTATATACTCCTGGTTTATTATCTCGTTTGTCATATTAAAAAGTATGCTTTCAAAGGGCATTCTGTTTGTCTCTTTCAATCATTAAATCAGCCGATAAGCTTTGTGAAATTTGTGTATTTATGCCAATAAAATCATTATCAATAGACCAAAATAGCCTCTACCGAGCAATTGCTTCAGTAGAGGCTATTAGTCTTCAGACGATTAATGCGAGCCTCATCGCCAGATTAAATTTTAACATTTAAGTGAGAAAATGACAAATGGAATTGCTTCATTTAAATATTTATTCTTTCTAGGTATTAGTGTTCGGCTAAAATGTTTACTTACCTTAAGCTTCTATTAATTAAACTTACCATGATAAGTATTTATAATTAAAGATATTCATGGGAAATGTCATATCAATTATTAAATCAGAAGAATCAATATTGGAATCTTGTTGTACTTTCAGAGGACTGAAGTAGGGATAAGTTAACCCCCTAATGAAAAATAAATTTGCGATTATAGTTAACCCATGCTGAACAATTCACCTGTAGAACTCATCGCAGGGATCATCACACTGCTGGTCGCATTCACTTTCCATGAATTCGCGCACGCCTGGACGGCCACGCGCTTCGGCGATGATACCCCCCGCCTTTACGGACGCCTGACGCTCAACCCGCTCAGCCATCTGGATGCGATGGGCAGCCTGATGCTGCTCTTCACCGGGTTCGGTTGGGCCAAACCAGTGCCAATCAATCCACGCCGCATCCAGGAGCATTCGCGCGCGGCTTTAATGCTGGTAGCACTTTCAGGCCCTGCTGCTAATTTTGTGCTGGCTTTTCTGGCGTCCATACCACTGAGGTTTGGCTGGGTGGTTTCCACTGCGCCGCTTGTCGCTTTCTTTCCCACGCCCTATCAATTCCTCATATATTTTCTTTTTACAAATCTCGGGCTGATGCTCTTCAATCTCATCCCCTTGCCACCGCTGGACGGCGATGAGGTGCTGAGTTTTTTCCTTCCGCCTGCCATGCAGCGATCATGGGATACAGTCCGGCCGTATGGGCCTTACATCCTGCTGGTTTTGCTGATCTTGGGGCCGATGATCGGTTTCAGCCTGATCGATAAAGTTCTCCGACCAGCGATTATTTCTTTAGCCCAGATATTACTGGGAGGTTTTTAATGACCGTCAATGTGGCTTTTGTCGGATTGGGTCAGCTTGACCTAACGGCGGTTCTGGCGCCGGGCAGATAGCTTCAGGTATGCCTGTCTACTGCTATCTCCTTGAATGCGCTGACGGAAGTTATTACTGCGGGTGGGCCAAGGACCTGGAAAAACGGGTGGCGATGCACCAAAAGGGCAAGGGCGCCCGCTATACGCGCATAAAAGCGCCAGTGACGCTGGTTTATTATGAAGAAGTTGAAGACCGGCGGGCTGCCATGAAACGCGAGATCCAAATAAAGGCCATGAGCCATAAGCGCAAGCGGTCACTGGCGGAGGGATTTTCAAAGGGAAACGTTTGAGCGTCTGGCGGCGCTGCACATAATCATGTCATTGCGAGTCCCGCGGCTGCGAGTCCCGCGGCTCGGGACGAAGCAATCTCCGAAACCCTCTGCAGGAGCTGAGGGTTTAGGTTATAACACAGAGCGCAGCGTGTGCACCCCCGCAACCGCGAACTCAGTGAGCGGTATGTGTGGGGTACAAAATTCGGTCGATATCGCTTCGCTTTCGCTCGTGATAACACAACAACTAATTAGTAAACACGGGCAGATGTCCAAGAGAGATAACGCCCTTCCAGCCGCTGGAGTCGCCTTCGGTGAAGATTGCGGATTCAAGCGCCACTTGCCCGCCGGCTTTCTTTATGATCTGGCGCATACCTTCCAGCGTTGAACCGGTGCTGATGACATCATCCACGATTACCGCGCGTTTGCCTTTCAACACGGGAATATCTTTCTCATCCAGGAGCAACGTCTGGGGTTTGCCGGTGGTGATGGAAACCGTTTCGGCCTTGATGGCGTCGCCCATATAGACCTTGTAGCTTTTACGCAGGACGATATAGGGCTTTTTGGTTTCAACCGAGAGCGCATGCGCCAGGGGGATGCTTTTGGCTTCAGCGGTGACCAGCACGTCGTAGACGGCGCCATCCAGTTTTTTCGCAAGCAGTTTTGCGCAAGCCTGCACAAGTTCCGTATCACCCAGGATATTCAGGATGGCAATCTTTAAACCGGGCTTGACTTCAAAAAGACGCAATTCGCGTTTCACACCGCCGATTTCGATCGGATATGTTTTGTATGGATTGGCCATTTCATCCCTCCGGGTATATATTCAAATTTTACATAGGAAGTGTATCACAGGAGATTTCGAAAATATAAAAAAATTGCTTTAAATAAAAACGAGAGCCGGATACGCCGATTCCGGCCCTCTCATAAGGAGGAGAAGAAGAAGAGAAGTTGCCCTTGCCATTAATATACCCCATAGTCTCTTTTTATACATGACGTAAAACCTACGATTACCCTACGATTTCGAACGCATTTTCTAGTGAATTTTGATGATTATTTACCTGGAATTATTAAGGATTATTCTTTTTCCTCTATAATCAATGTTCAAAGAGGAAAATGAAGGATTTCCCATGAAGCATATTAATCCCCATAAAATTATCTCGGCAGCATTCATCGAAAAAACACCCGCCGGATCTTTGGTGTTAGCCGCGACGGAAGCGGGATTAGCCCGGCTTTTTTTCTGCAGCAGGAAAGACTATGATGCGTTTATTAATGCCAATCAGCTTCCAGTTGATGAAAAACCCAATGAAATAGTCAAAGAAGCCTTACACCAGGTGACAGAGTATTTTGATGGAAAGCGCGTGGAATTTGATCTCCTGCTGGACCTGGAAGGGCAGCCGCCATTCAGGGTCAAAGCGCTGAGCGCGTGCGCCAAGATCCCGTTTGGAAAAGTGCTGACCTACGGTGAGCTGGCAGCCAAAGCTGGCAACCCCAAGGCCGCACGCGCAGCAGGAGGCGCCATGGCGCATAATCCCATCGCGCTCATCATTCCCTGCCATAGAGTCGTGGGTAGTGATAAAGGTCTGCATGGCTTTTCTTCTCCCGGTGGTCTTAAAACAAAAGCGACTCTCCTTCGCCACGAGGGAGTGATAATCGAGCATGAACGCGTTGTATGAGGTTTGAAATAGTATATGGATGAAATAAAAGAAACACAATTCCGCTGTGGATACGCCGCTGTGGTAGGACGCCCGAATGTTGGCAAATCTACCCTCATCAACGCTCTGCTCGGTCAAAAAATTGCGGCGGTCTCAAGTAAACCCCAGACCACACGTCTGAAGCAATTGGGCATCCTGACCGGGGATGATTTCCAGATCATTTTCATTGATACCCCGGGCATCCATTTACCACGGCATGCGCTGGGGACGGGTATGAACGCGCTGGCGCAGGAAGCCCTGAAAGAAGCCGACATCATCCTCTGGCTGGTGGATGTCAGCGCCCCGCCACACGCGGAGGACAGCCTGATCACCCAAAAACTTGCCGCGCTGCCCAAGCTGTCGCTGGTTATTCAGGTATTGAACAAGGCAGACCTGGCCAACAACGATATGCTGGCGGTAAGAAAAAAAGAATACAAAGCGTTATATCCCAAGGTGGAACAATTAACGATCAGCGCCAAGACAGGATCCGGCGTGGAGGAACTGAAAGAGATTATCCAGGGGCGGATGCCGGAAGGCGAACCTCTCTTTCCCTCGGACCAGGTGACCGATTATTATGAACGCGAAATTGCCGCCGACCTGATACGCGAGGCCGCGCTGGAGCGCCTGCGCGATGAGGTACCGCACGCCATAGCGGTGCGCGTGGATGATTACCTTGAACGCGGCGAGGCAGGGGCGCGCATCACCGCGACGATTTTCGTCGAGAAAGAATCACAAAAGGGCATTGTCATCGGCAAAGGCGCCGGGATGCTGAAAGCCATCGGCAGCAGTGCGCGCCAGGCGATTGAAGCCATGAGCGGCCGCAAGGTGTATCTTGAGCTGCGCGTCAAGGTCAACAAGAACTGGCGCAGCAACCCCGATTTTCTGCGGCAGATGGGATATGAGGACCTGGGGGATAAATAATTGCTGAACTCCTGGTTTATCCTGGCTTTATTTTTTATGGGGGTGAATTGGCTGGCGATCTGGTTCAACTGGAAAATCGCGAATTACATCTCCAAGCCCGCCATCATTTTGGCGCTGCTGGGCTGGTATTTTACAAAAGCCGGGGCTTCTTCTTCGGCGCTCTGGTTTGGTATCGGACTGGTGTTCGCATTAGTGGGTGACACTTTGCTGCTATTACCGGGGAGGTCTTTTTTGTTGGGGGTGACAGCTTTCATGCTGACGCACGCCGCGTATATCATCGGATTCAACCAAGCTCCTCCCGTAATGAGCCCGAAGATTATTGTCTTAACGCTGGTTTGCTTTTATTTGTGGTTGATTTTGTATGCCAATCTTCGGAAGGGTGCGCTAACCAACTCGGATTTCCTCAAAATGGAAATTCCGCTGATCATTTACAACCTGGTTATCCTACTGATGGTAATTTCCGCGCTGGCGACCAATTTCCGAACAAATTGGCTTCCCGCAGCGTCTACCCTTGTCTCCTGCGGGGCGCTACTGTTTCTTTTTTCGGATGTGCTGCTGGCGGTGGACCGTTTTATCCAGCCGCTGCCGACCGCGCGGCTGTGGAAACGGGTAACTTACCAGCTTGGCCAACTGGCCATCATCGCCGGCGTGCTGCTTACCTTTTCCGCCTGAAATCTGTGCTTTTTCTGAACGGCCTGAACCCTTCTCCCAGGGCTTCATTGGCTTGCCCGATGACCATAAAGGCGTCGGGGTCGGCTTCATGGACAATGGCTTTGAGCAGGTTAACTTCGGCGCGGGTGAGAACGCAGTAAAGGACAGGCCGGGATTGGCTGGAATAACCGCCGGTGCCGGGCAGGGTGGTTACTCCACGCTCCAATAATGTGAGTATCTGCCTGGAAACTACTTTGTGCTCGCTGGTAATAATAAATGCCATGCGATAGAGGTTGTTGCCTTCCGAGACCAATTCGGCTGCCAACCCGCTGATATAAATGACAACCAGTGCGTAAAGCGCCCTGTCCCACCCGAAGGCAAAACCGGATGCCAGCACTACCAGTCCGTCGGTAATGAGATAGGCCTGCGAGATGGCCACCCCGCGATAGTGGTTGAGGATGCGCCCGAGGATATCCGAACCACCGCTGGTGCCGCGCCCGCGGTATACCAGACCCAAACCGATACCCAATGTCACGCCGCCATATAAAGCGACCAGAACTTTATCGGTTGTAATGCCTTCCATTGGCAGGAACCAGGCCAACCCATCTGTGAATACTGAGAAGAGAAAAACTGCCGTCGCGGTGCGCAGAGCAAACCGCCGACCGCCCAGGTAGCGCCAGCCGAGGATAAGCAAAGGAAGGTTACCAACCAGAACCATTACCCCAATAGGCCATTTGGTAAAGTAATTGATGATCTGTGAGGCGCCGCTGATGCCGCCGCTGACCATCAAGCCGGGGATGAGGAAAAGGCGCATGGCCAGCGCCTGGACAATGGCGCCCGCGGCGATGAAAAAATAATCCAGAAAAATGTATTTGCGGGAAGAAATTTTCTTAAACATACTGTCCCTTGAACCTGAATCACCGCGATTATACGCTATAAAAAAAAAGGGCGTTTACATAAATTTTACTTATGGCACTTGAAATGACCAATTAAAAGCTATACAATGAATATTGGAGGGAAAGCTCGTTCACATTCGCCTGTGCGCAGGTGTGGGAAGATGATGACGGACGGCAAGCAGGATTGCTAATTTCCCTCCATTTTTAGTTAAAACCACAGATGAACACAATTTATTAGGGATGGAAGCTGACAAGCACAAATTAATATGAATGATGAGTTTTAATTGAAAAAGGTTTTTTTAATTTGAAACCATTACCAAAAATTTATGCACTATCTAGTTAAATTGACTTGGGAGCAGAAAGCCACGGCGATCGCTCGGGAATTTGAATTTCTTGCGGTAGATGTGAAGTATCTCACACTTCACTCTGGATAATAATGCTTCGCATTATCCAGCAGGCTTATCAAAAAAGGGATTTACCCAGCATTTATGCCAGGGATTTTATGAGAATCAAGGCTATGCTCCCCTTTTATAATTCGACTGGTAGGTTCGCAGCATGCTGCGAACCTACCAGTTTTTAAAAATAAAAATTATGGGTACACACACCTGAACCCGCGCACCGCGCCGGGAGAACCCGGTTCGTGAGTAAGGCGGCTGGCGGGACGTGTATAACGAATAGGATCGGAAAAGCTGGCACCCTTAAGCACCTTGGTCTCGCCAGTTTCAGGCCCCTGCGGGTTGCTGGAGGGGGAATTCTGATAGTAATTGGGGTCATACCAATCTGAAACCCATT
>Ga0315277_10000868_pt1 | contig 45851 bp, 55 predicted proteins | sample YL17G05_15_MG_FD_203695 | JGI IMG/M metagenome (GOLD analysis project Ga0315277, IMG submission 203695) | Sediment microbial communities from Yellowstone Lake, YNP, Wyoming, USA - YL17G05_15 | ecosystem: Environmental > Aquatic > Freshwater > Lake > Sediment | place: USA: Wyoming | collected... | reverse complement strand
ATCTTTGGAGCCCTGGAAAATTTTTTCGCTCAGTAGGAAATGTGACTGCTGAAGCAATCCAAAATTACATTGCTCAAAGCAACAGAAACATATCCTTTCAAAATAGCCTTACAAGATACTCCGCCCTAAAGGGCGGAGAGGTTCATTTTATTTTTTTCTAAAACTTTAAATATGAGTTCTCTCAAACTCAAAAATATGGTGCTTTATTTATTGGGCGAACCGTACAGAACCGAGAAGCTGGGAAAGCAGATTGAAGCTCTTGGGTATTCAAGGTTAGGAAATAACAGGGGGTATAAGCTAAATGGCATGATGGTGTATTTGTCAGACTCAACGCAGGGCAAGATTACGCTTGAAGGAAATTTGGTTAACGAACTCTGCGAGAATGGCAGGAAGTCAGCTAACTACAGCAGGCTTGAGCAGCTTGCCTTTGTTTTCAAGCCAAAGTTCATCAAAGACGACAGGATTCAGGAAAGGTTTAGAGAGCTAACAAAACGAGTGCCTAGCTACCAATACCAATTCTAGCCAGTTATGACAAAAAAGTCACACTAGCTTTAAATAACCAAAAAACAAGGCAATACTTATGTCATACTTTAACCCGGGCAGCTATGGCGGATCAGGAAACAAGTCAGGCTATTCATCCGGTTCTTACCATAACAAGGAATATTCTGTGCTTGAAAGCATGGTTAAGAGCTACAACTCAGCTTCTTCAGTTTATGAAAGGCAGTCGGCTCCTGAATTAGTTATTCAGCCTGAAAAAACAATTATTTACGATAAGTCAAGCTCAGAGTACAAGCAGCCAAAAAAGGATTATCAAAAAAACGAAAGGCATGAAGACATGTTCAAACCAGAAATGTTTCTTTCATCTGACAGGAAAGATGTTCCATTTGTTAAGGCAACTGAAGAAGTCAGGGAGCTTGTTGAGAAAACATTTCAGCTTCTGACAGGCAAGCCTTTGCCGAAATTCAACATCAAAGTCTGCACACCTGAAGAGATGAGCGAGGAGCATCCAGGATGGAATCCAAGCATCCGCGGATTCGCAATACCGCAGACTCAATCTATTTTTGCAGTCGAAGCTCCAATCGATGAGCTTCTTTTGACAATCGGGCACGAAATAGGGCATTTGATGACTAAACAGCTTGACAATATTCAAGACGAAGAAGCAAAAGCATTTGCATTCGCGCGAGCATGGGCGCAAGTTATCAAAGAGAATGATACTGGGGGCTTGGGAATGAACATAACAATTCCAGCTCCAGCAAACAATGGCCTGCACGACAAAGCCCTTGAATACGTTAATTCGTGGCTCAAGGCAGGCGAATCTCCTTTATCCATATTCTACATGCTTAGTTCTGGATATATTAGAAATAGATAGTTGATTTCTAAAAAAGCTTAAATACCAACAGGGAATATTCTTTACTAAAGAGGTGGTTCAATGGAACAAAACATTGGAAAGACTGACAAAATAATCAGGCTTGTTCTGGCAGTTGTATTTTTGTACCTTGGCATGATGTACAGTGCATGGTGGTACATTGTTACAGCAATACTGATTGTTACAGTACTGACAGGATTCTGCCTGCCTTACAAGCTGTTTGGCATAAACACGATAAAGAAGAGGAAATAAAATGACAAAACTTAATGAAATATACAAGTGCAGTATTTGTGGAAATGTTGTTCAGGTTATCGAAGCGCATGCAGGCACACGAGTCTGCTGTGGCGAAGACATGAAGCTCATGGAAGAGAAAACCGCAGCTCAGGAAGGAAAGGAAAAGCATGTGCCAGTTGTTACAGTAAAAGGCAAAAATGTAACTGTGAAAGTAGGCTCAGTTCCACATCCAATGGAGCAGGCTCACTTCATCGAGTTTATTCAGCTTCTGAAGAACGGCAAGGTTGTTGCTGAAAAACAGCTCAGCCCTGGAGAAAAGCCTGAAGCGGTATTCTGCCTTGACGACACATCAGGAATAAAGGCAAGAGAGCTTTGCAATGTCCATGGATTGTGGACAAACTAATTTCTTTTTTTATCACTTTCTTTTGACACGGTAATGTTTATAAGATAAACGGAACTTTCCCAGCAAATGGTTGAGGGGGTATTGGGTTATCATAAAGTCGGCGCTATAGCCGATTCTATGCCCACTTTGAAAGAGAAAGTTGATTACCTGATGAAAGGGCACATGAAAGAAGTTTATCTTTCTGGCTGCTTCAAAGCGATTTCATATGGCCCAACAACATATCATCTTTCAGTTAATGAATTTCTTATGTTTATCAACAAATGGGTGAAGCAGAACAAGTATTTTGGGGCGCTTCTTGCTGCAGAACAGGCATATGCAGAGCTGCCAAAACTAGAATATGCTTCCTGCCCGAGAGACAAAGAACACAAGCACACAGTTAAGGACTTGGCAGGAAGAATAAGGTGCGCGCATTTTAATGATTTTCAATTGAAGCAAGGCGAGACATCCACTTATAAAAACTATGATAATTATTCTGAGATGGATGAAATACAGTATGTGGTGCAAAATTGGAGCGAAAAAAAGCCCACGACTATGGTGCATGATGTATGCTATGCAATTATTTCTGAAAAAGACTACAAGCTTTCGCTTGAAAAAATCATCAGGAGGCTAAACAAAGCATCTGAGACAAAAAGAGTTTACTGTGGTAATGGCACGACACAACAAAAATGCATTGAAGAAAAAAAAGATGTTGGACTTTGCCCAGGTCATAACGAAGTTAACAAAGAAGTTGAGTTCGATTGCGCTAGCCCCAATTTGTCAGTTTGTGTGCGGAAATGGTACGGGCAGGGAAATGCTCCGTTTTTTGAAAAAGACGGGGTGCTGTGATGTTAGAAGACTTAATCAAAGCAAGAAAAGAGAAATGCATTGATGTTCTTAAGCAGAAGCATCCTGAGTTTCTGAGAGATGGAAAGTTTAACACATACCACGTTGATAATTTCAGAATTGAAAATGCCCCTGACGTTGTACTTGAAGCAATTGCCTGGAATTATTTTGAAGCTGAGAGATACTGGGACGGGCACAGGAATTTCTGCAATCTCATTGAACGAAACAAGGATTATTTTTCTGAAGATGACAAAAAAGACATAACCAAAATACTTTTGAGCCAAATTCTAGAAGGGAAAAGAGTTGCATCGGGCATACCTTTGTACTCAGATACCTGGAGGATGTTCCATCCTGAGCCAGAACGAACGTCTATCAGCCACAGCCTTCCAAATTCTAAAGAAGAGCTAAAAATAAGCCCGCTGAAAGAATATGTCACAGAACAAGACAGGGCAAATGCTGTCAACAAAGGCTTTTGGCACGTGATGAATGCAATGAAAAACCAGTCAGATGCAAACTGCGCAGGAAGAGAGCTTATGAAAATAATGGATTACGATGACTTCTTTGGGGCATTTGATTACTTAAAAGGCGCGGAAGAAGCAGAAAAACTGCCTGAAGAGTTTGAGATTCACGAAAATTTCAACAACTGGTACAACTACATGAGATGGTATATGGTTCAGGAAAACTATGTCTGGGCAAAATCTCCGACAAAGAAAGCAGATGAAATAAATTCAAGGCTTGCTGCGCCTATTGTTGACTTTCTTTATTTCCTTGATGAGTATTCAGCTGAAAACAGGAGGCTGAAAAGGCTTGTCGAAGTTTTTGTTGACAAGGATATGATTAAGACAAAGCCAATCCAGAGGGTGCTTGGCAATGTGTTTGAGTTCCACATAAAAGACGGATTTGAAAATGGAACTAATAGCGACCATTATTCACAAAAACTTGTCGAGCATCTTGAAAACTGCCTCATTGATCCAAAAAAACATGTAAAGAAAGTTTACGAAGAGCTTATGGTTGGGGAGGGGATTGACTTTGACAATCTTCCAGCTAAACTGAAAGATTACCTGCCAAAAGAAATGGTTGAAAGCAGAGTAAATGATATCAGGAAACAAATGGAAGCAATGGAAAGGATTGATGTTGAGGTTTTCAGAAAATGGATGTTATTGATAGGCGACAAGGATGTTGCAGTTGCAACGCACAGCAAAGTTAGGAACAAGGCTCTTGATATGTATTTCAAGCAGAGCCCAAGACCTGCAGGAGATGATGTCCGCGAGCTTAACCAATTCCTAATACAAGGCTCGGATTTCATAGCTGACAAATTCAAGGGATGTGTTGTTTCAGATTTCTTGTTCAGGAAAAGATGGGACGATGCAAACGAAATATTGATGGACTATATGAGATACGAAAAGCCAGAGAAGCAAAGAAAAACATTTTACGATTCAATTAACAACTACGTAAAACTGCACGGCAAAATTGTGCTTGACAAAAAAGGGCTTTACCCAAGAGAATGCTACCCGCAATACAACATCATACCTGAGTTCTACGAGCAGGAAAAGAAACTGTTTGAGCTGAAAGAATAAGTTTTTATACTAATTCTTACTAAAATCGAAAATGGTAAAAAAAGTAAACGCATCACATATCTTGGTAAAGACAGAGCAGGAAGCAAATGTTATCCTGTTTGACTTAAGAGCAGGCAAAAGTTTTGAAGACATTGCAAAAGAAAAATCGTGTTGCCCTTCTGGCAAAAAAGGCGGAAGCCTTGGCTGGTTTGCGCGCGGGCAGATGGTTAAGGAGTTTGAGGATGCTGCTTTTGCAATGAAGAAAGGCGAAATCTCAAAGCCAATCAAGACTCAGTTCGGCTGGCACATTATCAAGGTTATCGATGTTCAATAAAAAGAATGCAATAATGCTTGTATTTTCGATAGGAGTATGCTTTCTAGCGGCAGTAATTGGCTCATTGTTTACATTCTCGTCAATACCTACGTGGTATGCTACCTTGAACAAACCATTTTTTACTCCGCCTGGCTGGCTTTTTGGTCCTGCGTGGACTTTGCTTTACATTTTGATGGGCATTTCTTTGTATCTAGTCATAAAAGACGGATTCACAAAGAAATCTTCAAACGCAGTAACTTATTTTTGGGTTCAGCTTATGCTTAATGCTTTGTGGTCAGTTATTTTCTTTGGCTTGAAATCTCCTTTGTTTGCATTAGTGGAGATTATTCTGCTTTGGACAGCAATATTCATGACAATAAAGAAGTTTTATCCGATTTCAAAAACCGCAGCGTGGCTTCTTATCCCGTACATTTGCTGGGTAAGCTTCGCAGCAGTTCTTAATTTTGCAATATTCTTGTTAAATTAGAAAGAAACAGAGAGTTATTTTCTCCAGCTTTCGTGCCAGTATTTTGCAACAGGCCAAACTTCCATGTTGAGGTTTTCAACACCTTTTACTTTGTAAAGAACTATCGAGAAATGGGTTCCCATTCCTGCGTTGTAAGGCAGGGACTCAAATTCATTCTTGAAAAGCCTTGCCTCAATTAAATTTCTGTCTTTGTCAAAAAACATGATGTCATAGTATCCGTCTGATTCACCCACAATTCGAGAATCATAAGACTGAATCACATCAACCAACGATTTATCCATATCCCACGGCATTGCCATTTTATTTCCCGCTCACAACTGCTTTCTTTACCCTAAAAACACCAGCATTGTCTTTGTAAGAAATCTCTGAATCAACAATCTCTATTTGCTTGTAGAAGTCAGGCGAATCTAAAACAGTTGTCTCAATCTCTCCTCCTTCTCCTGCAGGATTTATCTTGTACTTTTCCTGCGCTTTAGCCAAAACTTCAATAACTTTCTTGTCAAGAATCTTGCCAAGCAAATCCTTGCCTAACGGATAAGCAAATACTCCTGAAATCAAAACCTTGAACTTGAGCTTCAAAAGTTCGTTCAGCACATCTAACTGATTCTTCTGCCACAAAGGATTGACTGATTCCAAGCCAAGCTCTTTGCACAGTTTTGCAATCCTAGATTCTTGGTAAACAGAAGCTAATGCGCCTGTCACAATGCCCTCAACTTTAAACTTTTCTTTCGCTGTGATGAAAGCTTTCTTCAAATCATCAAGCTCTTTTTCCTTTTCTCCAAGAGTTTCCTGCTCAATCAAAGGCAGCTGCAAACATTCTGCCTGCAACTTAACCAAATGTATGTTCGGCACATGAAACATATAGCTTTCAGGATTCTTCGAATACATACTGATTAAACAAACCACCTCGTGCTTCTGCTTTGCCTTGTGCAGAGCTAAAGCTGAATCCTTGCCTCCAGAAAACAATACTGCCAATTTCATATGCCCCTCAAACAGCAACTTATTTAAATAACTAACTCTGGTTTGTGTTTTGGGGGCAGAAGTTTGGAAAAGATTTTGAATAAAATCAATGAGCTGAAATGTTCTGATATCAAGTTAGTCATAGACAAAAGAGTGAATGAATTCAGGAACTTTAACAAAAAATCAAACAAAGAACTCTTCAAGGAGCTCTGTTTCTGTATTTTAACAGCCAATTTTACTGCAGAAAGAGGAATTAATATTCAAAACACAATTGGAGACGGCTTTCTGACACTGACTCAGGCTCAGCTTGCAAATAAACTGAAAGAGCTTGGGCACAGGTTTCCTAACACAAGGGCTAAATATATTGTTGAGGCAAGAAAGCATAAAGATGAACTTAAACAGCTAATCAAAACGAAAAGCGAATATGAATTAAGGGAATGGCTTGTCCAAAATGTTAAAGGACTTGGCTACAAAGAAGCAAGCCATTTTTTGAGAAACATCGGCTATCAGAACCTTGCAATAGCTGACTTTCATATTGTCGATATTCTTGCAGACCATAAGCTGATTGAAAAGCCCAAGACAATGACTAAAAACAAATACCTTGAAGTTGAAAAAGTCCTGCAAAATATTGGCTCTAAATGCAATCTATGCATGTCAGAGCTTGACCTCTATCTTTGGTATCTTGAGACTGGCAAGGTTCTTAAATAAGGCTTTTCTGCTTCTGAAGCGCAGCTTACATTATTCTTGCCTGAATTATCATACTTGTTTGCAAAATAGCATCCCCAGCCAACACTTCCTGCAAGTATTGCCGGAAAAACTATTCCATACACAAAGCTCTTTGCTATCCTGTCATGCTCGTTGTCATACCGTATTGATTCGCGTTTAATGTAGTTCATAGCAGATTATTAGAAATAATCATATATTAACCTGTGTTGTAGTAAGAAATACAAATAAAAAAAAGAAATTAAGGCTTCTGCTCGTGCTCTATTGGGTCGTGGTGCCTGTGCTTTATCTCAATGAAAATCTTGTTCTTTTTCCTGTAATACAAGTAGCCAAGCACTAAAGCCGCTAAAACAACGCCTCCTAAAATCCAAGTCCGCAAATAGCTTTTGCAGTCAGGATCTCCAAACTTGCAGTCAGGGTCGCATTTGTTATCAGCAATCTTATCGCAGTAGCTGTCTGCAGAGCCTGACTGGCAGTCTTTTGGGCATGAATTAAAACTCTCGCCTGTGTCGCAAAGGTTGTCGCCGCAGAACGGCTCAGCAAATGCATTAAGGTCCTGAGGCTCTGGAACTGCCTTGAAGCTGTATTTGTGGCTTCTTGCGCACATCCCGAATTTGTCGCAGTAGTTCATGTAAAAAGTGTAATCCTTGTAGTCATCAAGCTGGAAAGGTTCTTTGTGCTGCTCAGAGAAAGTTGAATTAGTGTATGTTTCCCAAGGAGCATTTGGAAGCTCTTTCTGGTAGGACATTATAATGTGAATAGTGTAGTTTGTAGGGTAAAGTGATATTGCCGGGATTACATTGTCCTGGCAGATTGTGTTCCATGAAATAAAGCCTGAGCTTGTCCGTATCTTGTCAAGCTTCATGAAATTAGGTGTTGAAACATTAAAGTCCTGTGTCTCAATGCATCCTAATTTGCTGCAGCTCTTTGCGCGTATGAAATAAGTTGCATTTGCCTCAAATGCAATAGGATTGTGCTTCTGCACATACTCGTTGCCTTCTAATGTTTGGTATGCAGTTACAGTCTTCCAGGAATTCTCGCCGAATTTCCTGAAAGAAATTGTGCTGTCAACTTCCCTGTTTGTTGACCAAGACATTGTTAAGTATGGGAAGCAGTCTTCAGCTTCTGCATTCCTTGTAAAAGTGTATGTTGCCTCTTCCACAAACTCAAGCCTGACATCTGTTGAGCATGCAGTATTATCATTGTTGCAGCCGAATTCGCATGTTTCTTTTGTGTATTTGCAAATGCCGTTTTCGTCTGTCTCAAGGAAATGCCTTGCTTTTCCGTCAGCGCAATAGTCAGGGCATACCTCAATCTTGCATGCATGCCATAATTCAGGCCCAATCTTGCTGTCATAGCCAACTTCAATTTCGTAAGAAGGCCATATCTGAATTACGCCTTTATCCATTACATTATATGTTTCGCTGAATGATACAGACTGCCCTGGAGAAATAACCTTGTTCCTGTAACTTTCGCCAAGAGTTATGTTGTCAGAATATTTCAGCCTTAATCCTGCAAACACTCCCAAGTCATCAGTGCTTATTGGCGTGTTTAAGCTGTTCTTCAGGTTGAATTTAATTGTGATTAGCTGCCCTGGCTCAATATCGTCAGGGCCTTCAACAGTAAAACTGGTAAGATTAAGCCCGTCAGAGATATCCGGACCGTCATACTTGCAGAATGTTTCAGCTGAAGCTGAAGCAGAAACCAGGATCATAGCCAGCAAAACTATCAGATATCTCATTTTATCCCTCCGTTTTCATTTAAGAATAGTTATTTCTTTAAATATGTTTTGGAAAGTTTTAAATAATCTGTTAAAACGTATTAGATTATGGAGACAAAAACCCTTGCCATCATGTTTGCCGACCTTGCAGGCTATACTGCCAGGACTTCACAGTCATCAAGAACAAATTTTATTCAGCTTCTTGATACATATGAACAGATTGTTCTTCCTGTCTTCGCTGAATTCAATGGAAAGATTGTAAAAAAGCTTGGCGACGGCTTCCTTGTTTCGTTTGAGAGCCCGACAAACGCAGTATTGTGCGGGATTAAGATTCAGAACGAGCTTTTCATCCATAACCAAAATGCCAGGAAAGATGAAGGGCTTGCTGTCAGGATAGCTGTAAGTATGGGTGAGGTTCACTTAAGGGATGATGATGTGTATGGTGAAGCAGTCAATATTGCTTCAAGGCTTGAGAAAATCGCCAAGCCCAATGACGTTTACTTTACACAGGCAGTTTATATTGCAATGAACAAGGCAGAAATCCCTTCAGTTTTAGTAGGCGCAAGGACATTCAAGGGAGTGCCTTTAAAAGTCAGGGTTTTCAAAGTGTTTGGCGAATATTCAAAGATTCTTATAAGACGAAGGAAAAGAAGGCAGGTTATGGCAGGAACAGCCAGAGTTATTATTTTTATTGTTTTAGCAATAGCTGCGATTATTGGCTTGATTGCATACTTGTATTTCTTTTATTGAATAAAAAAATAAAAAAGAAAAGAAAGATTATTTCTTCTTTTTTAGGCTTAGAGCAACTGCAGATATGATTATTGCTGCAATCACAACACCAATCAGCAGGTAAGCCCACAAGTTTGATGGTGGTGTTATTGGTGGCTGCTGAGTCTGTTTTACTGGTGCCTTTACTTCAGGTACTACTGGTGCAGCTGGCTGTTCGCCCACAGTGCAGGTTTGCCTCTCATCAGGCTTGCCTGTCAGAACTTCACAGTCGTTTGTTGCTGTGCATGTTCTTGTCATAAAGCCATTAACGCACGTGCCCCATGCTGTGCAAGTCCATCTTGCATCGCACTGTGTTTCTGGAAGTGTGTAATGAGTTGGGCTACCGCTGCTGCTACTTGCTGTGCTTCCGTATATTCCAAAGACACTGAAGTGCGTGATGTTAGCCCAGACATAGTTGTCATCCATGTTAACTCCGCCGTTTCCATGGTCTGCATCAAAGATTTCCCAAGTGCCTGCAGTTGCATTGTAGTACTCTATTGATAGTTCGTCTTCATCAAGTCCTGATGCTGCAAGCTGGTCATCTGTATAGTAGATTTTCAGTATCCAGTACTCCAAATCTGCTGGAACTGGATCTAATGATGCATCAATCCACGCGCCAAACTCTTCAGAATAAAATCCTGAATCGCCGGTTGGGTTTGAGTCGTAAAAGTTTACAGTCAAATCTCCTGAATATGCTTCGCCTGTTGTATGGATATCGGCTTCAACACCCTTATCAGAACCTCCGAAAGGAGTTCCTTCATTAACTGGTTCTACGTAAGTGCCAGTCTGGTTGTTTGCCGTATCAAATTCAACACCATTGACAGTAATTGTGCAGTCATCTGAGATGATTTTTCCACCCACTGGGACAATGTAACTGTCTCCACCAATGTCTCCGATAGCTATGTTGTTATTGGTGCAATACACATCTTCAGTAAGAACCCAGTAAACTGAGTCTCCTCCTGCTTCATGGTAAATTGCATAGTCATTGTTGTTTATGAAGTTTCCATTCACAAGCCAAGCAGTTGACGAGCTGTCGACATACAATCCCGTTAAAGGACCAACCACTTCATTGTCCTGAAAGTCTGTGTCAGTTATACCTGCAATGGAAGAACTTGCAAGATGCATGCCCTCAAGAGTGTTATTGTAAATTTCACAGCTGACTATTGAAGGATATGTTTCTTCTGAACCAACCCCGTTAAGCCAAACTCCGTAGTCATTGTCGTGGTAGCTGTCGCCGTAAACAGTAAAGTTAACGACTCCAGACCAGACATTAAGCCCGTACTCATAGTCAGATACATTGTTTCCTGATAGAATATTGTTTTCAGGATATACTCCGCCCGTCCTACGCAAATCAATGCCGTAAAGATAAGTTCCTACTCCATCCTCAACTGAAATGGTATTGTCTATGAACCTGTTGTTCGACGTCTTAGTTGCTATTCCAATTCTGTCGTTATTGGTAAGAGTATTTCCGGTCACATTGTTGTAGCCGCCAAGTGCAGCATCAGTTGGCGAGGTTATTATCACACCTGCCCAGCCGTTGCTGGAGATATCATTGGATAAAATCTGGTTGTTGTTTGATGTCACAAGCAAAATGCCGTGATAATCATTGTCTAGCACATTGTTGTTCTGAATGAGGCACCTGTCTTCATCTACAAGATGAATGCCTGCGCAGGCATTATTTCCATGATTGCAGTTGCCGGTTACATCATTGCCAGTTATTGTGTGGTTTGATTTAGGCCCTCCTTCGCCTTCAATGTAAATTCCATCATACCAGTTTTCCTCGATTGTGTTGTCAGACACAGTTATGTTATCTGATGCCAAAATGTAAACCCCATAGTCATTGTAGCTTATGTATGATGCAATGACCTGAGAATTTGATGAATGCTCAAAGTGTACTCCGGAGGCATCTGCGATAATAACTCCATTCACAGTTATGTTGCTGTTCTGGACAGTTACGCTGTCTGACTCAGAAACATTAATTCCAGTCTGGAATTCATTTATGTTGCAGTTCTGGACAGTTACACCTGAAAGCCCATTGATTTTTACTCCTATGCCCGTAGTGTCTCCTGAAATAGTGTAGCTGTCGCAGTCAAGAGTTATGCCATCATCTCCTATTGTTAACGCATCACCTGCACAGTTTAGCTCTCCTGTCAACGTGGCATCTTCCACAACAGTATCCCCACACTCGCATGCGGTTTCTCCACCGCATTCCGCCGGGTTGGTATTAACAGTTAATACCCTAACATCAGTTGTAATTGGAGTTCCTGCAGAGTTATTTGCAAATGCATAATATGTGTATGTTCCGTCTGCAAGACCTGTGATATTCTCGTAAATCTGGAACTGAGAATTGTAAGCTACAGCTATTTCGCCAGATGACAGTGCATGATTATAAATCCTGACATTGTCAATCTTGCCCCCGAAATAATCTAAAGTATCTTGGTATGTGTCATCATATCCTATCTTGAAGTCAGTTGTTGGAGCTTTAACATTTCCCGATGCTGAGGAAGTATTTGTAAGGACTCCATCAATATACAAGTTGATGGCGGTGCTGTCGTAAACACAAGCAACATGGTGCCAAGTATTCAGAGATGCTGTATCGTATAACACACGCCAGCCAGTCTCATTTCTCCAAATACACAATACTAAATTACTAGTTTGACCAAAATCCAAGCTGATGCCGTTGCTGCTTGGATTATCGTTGCTGATTATTCCTTGGATATATCCGCCAGAGCCTGCTTTTGTTGGGTAAGCCCATGCCTCAAGGGTGTACTGGTCTGTGAAAACATCTGACGAAAACGGCAGCGAAACAACATCATCTACACCGTCGAATTCCAATGCTTTTCCGTATTTTCCAGATGCATAAACTGCGCCACTTATTGTGCCGTCATTCCCGTTCTCTGAAAAATCAGCCGCATTATTATCTGTGTCTCCTGCCTCGCCATTGTTATTGAAATTATATCCTGCGACTAAAGAAGGATCAGAAACAGTGTAAATATTTGTTCCGTCCCAGTTAAATAAGAATGTATCAAGAGTTGGATGATTTAGGGTTATGTTTATGAATACTGAAGTCTGTGCTGTCTGCGTGCCATTTCCCGGTGTTGGGTCAGTAAAGGCTATTGTTGGTCCAATTGCCCAACAAGTAGCAGCTGATGCTGCAAACAAACTTAACATTAAAGATAGTAGTAGAATACTTTTGTTCATTGTATAACCCCCCCTGTTTTTGTAAATAACCTAGATTTTAACTTTTAAGACACAGGCAGATTATAAACATTTCGATTTGGTAACCAACAGCATCTTGGCTATCTGTCCTTCAATCTTTTCAAGAATTCGTCAAAGCTCAGCCTTTTTTTGAAGTGTTCGACTATTTCATTCTTTTGCGCATCATTCATTTTATCTAATCTGTCTTCAGGGAGGTGGAGAAAATCTTTGTCAATGATTGAATGTTCATACTTATACTCAGGCATATGAAAATCTTCCATTTTTGTTGAAGAACTCGACTTCACCTTTCGCAAAAAATCCTTTTCAACAATTCCAATCAGGTAGAAAATATGGTGCCCAAAATGGCAGAAGAATGCAACATAATCAGCAATCTTGTCTCTCTCATCAAAAACCCTTTTTTTTGAATAAACATATGTATCACTAAAGCCCCTGTGGCACCTTACTCCCAAAGTTTGCTCATCTGGAGTATAGATCCGTACGTCCTTTTCATCCTGCGGTTTGTCTGAATTATGCATTAAAAAGTTCCTTCCAATACCCTCCTTTTTGTTATTTAAAAGCAAGTCGTGCATTGCGCCTTCTGCCAGCCCCCCTATTGCAAGGTCATGCAATTCAACAGGAAAAGTTCTATGCTGCCTTTTTGCCATAACCATGAATGCAAGGACTTCTTCAGATCTAAACCGTATGTAAGGAAAATCAAGCATTTCAACTGCCCGCTGCCCTGCATCAAGATAGCTGTTAAGGTTTATGTTGTCATATGGAAGTTTAAAAGAGTCTAGAGTTTTTCTCATCTCTTCCCTCATTTGATTACGATACTTTTCGACAATGGTGTTTGACCTTGACATGTAATTTTCAATACCGATATTGCTAAAGTCAACACCCATCTGGTCAGTTATGCTGCCTTTGCCGTGTTTATCAAGCCAAGTTAACTCGTACTGAAGAAGCATAAGCTCAGGCGCATTGTGCTCAAGTGCATCTGCAAGCTTATCATTATAATAGACTTTTCCGCTTAGAAGAGATTTTAAGCTCATAACCTTTCTTTTAAAGAACGAATTAATAAATCTTTGCGCAAGGTTTAAATAGTGTCATTACTTTATAGGGGTATAAGATGGCGCCAAAAGAAGCTCAAAGGCCTGTTGAAAGCATTCATCCTAATTTTTCAATAGATGCACTTGTATTGGAAATCACAAAAAAGCCTCACCTATTTACTATGCCTCTTGAAAAAGGGGACATACTGCAGGTAAGGATTACCGGCTATCAGGAGGCTGGAAAAGAGCCTGCGGTCTATGATTTGCCTTTGCCGCTTTACAAGATAGGTTTTTATTCAGAAAAGGGATTTGAAATAGAACCTTATTTCAGCATCAGAGTACCTGCTGAAAAAGCAAAACTGCCTGAATCTGTGCGGGAGATTGTAAACAAAAATGCTGAAAAAATATATGTGCAGGTAGCTCATCACATGAAAAACAACACAGAGCTTAAACAATTCATGGATGCAGGCAATGACTTTTATTCCCAGCTTGTGCCTGATTCAGTAAATGAGCTTGCAAAAAGCGAGGAAGGTACTATTTTTTTCCAGGACATTCATAAATCAATCAGTAAAGACACAACAGTTTTTCTTTATCTTGCAAAAAAAAGCGATGAACTAAAGAAACAGGAAGAAAAAAGGAAAAAGTTCCTAAAAAAAGGTCTTTCAAGAAGAGCTGAGTTTGAGCCGTAATTAAAGCAAAACTATAAATAATTGTTAGTTCTTATTTAATTTATGATTAAAGCAATTATCTTCGATTTGGACAATACGCTGATAGATTTCATGCGCATCAAAAAAATTTCCTGCGAAGAGGCAGTTGATGCAATGATTGATGCTGGTTTGAATATTCCCAAGAAAAAAGCTTTGAAAGAATTGTATGAAATTTATTTCAAAGAAGGGCTTGAAGACCCTCAGATTTTCCAGAAGTTTCTTATGAAAGTTACTGGGGCAATTGACTACAGGAAGCTTGCTTACGCAATAGTTGCGTACAGGAATGCAAGAACAGGATTTCTGCATCCATATCCTGGAACAAAATCAGCTTTGATTAAGCTAAAGGAAAAGTGGCTGAAGCTTGCAATTGTTTCTGATGCTCCAAAGCTTAAGGCATGGATTAGATTGGTGTCAATGAAAATAGATGATTTTTTTGATGTTGTTGTCGGCTTGGAAGACACAGGCAGGACAAAGCCTTCTCGATTGCCGTTCAGGGCTGCGCTTGAAAAACTGAATGTCAAGCCAACTGAATGCCTGATGGTTGGAGACAGGCCGGACAGGGACATGAAAGGCGCCCGTGCACTTGGAATGAAAACCTGCTTTGCAAGATATGGATATTCTGGAAAGCAAACGCCAAAAGGCAAATGGGACTTTGAGATTAGTTCTATTGAAGAGCTTGTTAATGTTGTTGAAAAGAAATCTCAGTAAGTATTGGTTCTATTATTAATGGAGTTGTGATTATCTTTAATTCATTATTGTACGGCGCTAAGCTGTCTGAAAATTTCATGCCAAGAACATAAGTTATTCTGTTGGTATAAGTCCTTGGCGGAACTGCAACAGGCACCCATCCGCAGCCAAGCGCGCTTTCTGCTATGTAATAAGTAACTCCTGTTTTGGCGCCATACGAAATCAGATAGCCTGATGCAGGGAAAATCTCCTTCTTTGCTTTGCCGCCTCCTAAACCCAGCCACCCCCCTATTGTGTTCCATATTGTCTCTTTTGTGCAGCTTCCGTCATACAGCATGTGCGTGAAATCCTCAAATACAGGAAGATAAGCAAACAATGACTTTCCATTAGCGGTTTCCATAACATAATACCTGTCGAATTCACCGCGCAGATTGCATTTTTTCCATGCTATGCCTTTATCCCCACTTTTTGTCTTTATCATGCACGCCTCAGGACCTTTTCTAGCACCAGGATAGTAGTTGAACAAATATTCGCTGTTGCCATCTTTGCTGTTCCACTCTTTTCCAAAATTAAAGCGTGCATTGCCCATATTGCTCACAGCAGCGCCAATCTTGAAGCCGTTGTGATTGTAGAATTTCTGGGAAACATAATAATTTATCTCCATGTCAATCCTGCTGCTGTTTCTGTATAATGTTATTGTTGCATCTGCTGTGACGCCGTTGTGATTACTCGGACCATTAACTTTTGGCAGTGAATAGTTCAAAAACATTGTTGTAAATATTTTGTTGCTCTCAACAACAGTCAGTTCAGGTTTTTCATAAAGATACATTGCGCATCCTTTGCAGCCTTGTCCTGGGTCTTTGTTCCGCAGGATATTATTTGGGACAACAGTTATAAGAGGGAACAGTTCACCGTCTGGAGCTTTGACTGCAAGCTCATATTTGTTAAGCTCTTCATCTGGATATTTTATTATCGAGAAATTCCCAAGAAAGTTGTTTATTTGTGCTGTTGGAAGTGCTCCGCTTGAGTTTATACTAACATTAATGTCTTTTGCCAAAGCTGGCAGCTCGTTTAAGCCAATTAAGTAAGTTTTTGTCTCGCCTGAACTAAAATCATCCTGAAAAACAACAGTCATCTGCTTTACAAAACCAGAAGGATATGTTTCAAAATTGTACGTGTCAGATACAAGTTCCTCGCCTATATCTGCCCTTCCCATCCCATACACAGCGACCATGCCTGTGTTGTTATTGAGCAAAACATTGTCGTTCAATTCAACTGTGTACTTTACAATCTCGTTTTTCCTTTCAAGCTGTAGTGTGTTTGTTGCATTAAACTTCAGGGCTTTTGGAACAAGCTCTTGCTCATTTTCTGACGGCATAGTTATAGTTGACATATATGACAGTAATGCAATTGCTGCAACCACAACCATGCCAATAATAATGAAAACAGTAACCTGCCCTCTTTTCATTATTTTTCAGAATAGAGGAAGATATTTAAAGGTTATTGGTCTAAATGCGACTCAAGGTTAAATTGAAAAGTTTGTTAAGGTTGTTGAGAAGAATTCTAACTAAAGTTTTTTAAACTTCAGCGCACATCCTGTAGAATATGAAAAAGATAGTGCTGATTTTGGCAGTATTCGTAATCTTTGCCAGTATTGCATCTGCTGCTGAAATAAAGACTTACTCTGCCTCATTCACAATGTCAGGAAACAGTGTTGTTGTCCAGAACGATGTAATCTTTTACAACAAGACAACAAAAGCACTTGAGTTTAGTCTTCCTCAGGATTATTCCGGCTTGTCAGTTTATCTCGACAGCAAGCCTGTTGAGGTAATGCCTGCTGATAATGTTCTGAAAATAGATGCAAAACAAAACACAAGAGTGAGCTTCAACTATGTGACTTCTGAATTCATTGACAAGACAAATTTCCTGATGAACATGAAGCTAAACTATGATGCTGACAATGTTTTAGTCACATTAACACTTTCAGAAGGTGCAACATTAAAGAAGCCGATAAAACAAGGCGACTTAACCTCTGGCTCAATCTACCCAATGCCAACTGATGCAAAGACTGACGGCAGGAGCCTGATATTTTACTGGCTTGAAACTGATGTTAAGAAAGGCGATGAAATCTCCATTTTTGCGCAGGTTGATGAAGGCAAAATGCCTTGGATTTGGATATCAGTTTTGGCTATAGTTATAGCTGCATTTGTTTCAGTTATTGCCTACATTTGGATGAAAAAACCAAAGAAAGAGGTTGTTGTCGAAAAGCAGGATTTGGTTGAGAAACACCTTAAAGAGGACGAAGAGCAGATTTTGAATGTTTTGAAGCTAAAAGGAGGTAGCTGTGAGCAGGGAACATTACGAATAGCAACCGGATTTGCAAAAGCTACCCTTTCTAGGCTTCTTACTGAATTAGAAGAAAGAAATGTCATCTATAAGGAAAAAAGAGGCAAAAAGAATCTTATTTTCATAAAAAAGTAGTTCTGGAACAATTTGGAACAATCAGAGCCTGATTTATGCCCCTATTGCCAAATCCAAGAAACAGTTCCATGAATAAAATATATCTAGTTTCTCATCCATGTAGATAAGCATGACATTCGCGGAGGTGCGACTATGAAAAAAACAGTAGCGGTTTTGCTGGCTATGATTATGGTGCTTTCAGCTGTGCCATTGGCATTTGCTGAAAATGAGACAGTAGAACTGGAAGAAGAGGTTGTAGCAGAAGAAGCAGGCATAACACCTGACTCTCCATTACTTTGGGGGCTTGACAGGGCAATTGAAAGAATAAGCCTTGCATTGACTTTTGGAAAAGCTGCTAAAGCAAAGAAAGGGCTTGCCTATGCGCAGGAAAGATTGATGGAAGTGCAGGCAATGCAGGAGCAGAAAAAGCTTGACAAGGCTAACAAGGCAAAAGATGCATTTAATGACCTTGTTGATGAAGCAGAGGAAAATGCAGCTGAAGTTGGTGATGGAGATGCTGAGCAGGACCTTGAAGATGAGGTTGAGATAGAAAAGAAGCTTGACGAAACAAAGAAGATTGTTGAGCAGATAGGGAATCTCAGCTTGAGGATGCAGGGCTTGACAGCAGAGCAGCAGAACCAGATAAAGGCAATGCTCGCGAACATGACCCAGTCAACATCTGAGTTCAAGGTAAAGATTCAGGCAAACAAAAACAAGGCTAAAATAAAAATCAAAGCTGCGAAAGGAGCTACTGACGAAGAAATCAAGGCTCTTGAAGATGCATTGAAGCAGGGAATGCCTCTTGCACAAGTCAGGATTGTGAAGCAGGGCACTGGAGTAATTAAGGAAAGAGGCTCTGACAAGAACAAGACTCTTGAAGAAGAGAATGAAGTAGAGCAGGAAAATGAAAAGTCAGGCAAAGGCAAGAAAGGAAATGAGACTGATGCTGAAGACGAAGTAGAAGAGCCTGAAGGCAACGAAACAGAAGAATAAATTTTTTATTTTTTTTATTTTTTAAAAAAAGGATAGAAATAAATATTCAGAAGTAGATTGGAAGGTGAGAAAAAATGACAGGACTAACTGAAATGGTATGCAAGCCGCAGCACGATATTTATAGTTCCAGGCTTGACATAAACAGGCCCATAAGCTCTCTTCAGGGCCTTACTGTCAGGAAAGTTGCAAACATAATACACAACTCACTTATGCTTGTTGAAAATCCTGAAGAAATAAACTATAATACTGCGGCAAAATTGTACGGGTTGCTCACAAAGGAGTTCACATTTGAGCAAAAGATTAAGCTTGATTTCCTCCTTAATGACGTGTATGCATCAGAGGACGATAAGCTCGCAGAAAGGATGGCAGAGCTTAGCCGTTTCAAGGACAAGTCAACTTATGCAACCTCCGCAATAAACACAGAAGAGGACCTTGCTGCAGACGTTATGGCAAACCTGATGTACAATGCCGCAAAGGCAAATGCAACATTTGATGTGACAAGGAAAACAGGCGATGCACAGCTTGAACAGCTTGCTGACAGGTATGTGGGCATGCGGGCTGAGCTTCGAATGAAAGGCATAAATTTTGAAGAGGCACTTGCAAAGCATCTTAACCACATGGTTGTTGAAACCCAAGTTTACAAAAAGTATGCCAATGAGTTCATGAACAAGTACACTGAAAAAGAGAAAAGCTCAGTTAAGTTCTTTGTCAAAGGAAATGAAGGGCAAAGGCTGGCTGCGCCAGTAAATGCGGGCGCCGATATTATATTGAGCACTCATCTATTGAACACGCCCAAAGAAACTGTTATAGGAGGGGAGCTTGGGAAAGAGCCCCTGTTTAATGCCACTAACAAAGACTTGGACATGCTTTTGGACGGCATTAATGCCTTGAACGGATAATTAAAGGTACAAAGATATCTTTGGGGGCTTGGACAACATCTCATAATAGAAGGTGTTCCTGTGCAAAAGGTCAGGATTGCGTATCCCCCTAGCGCTTTAATGTTGTCCAAGTCTTTTTCATTTTGCGCTTTGAATATTCTCTTTTTTTAACAAAGCTTAAATGTTCGTGCATAAAAGCTTAGAAAATGAAACTTAGAAGAAGCAACTTTAGTTATGATTTCTGCCAGTATTCAACACAATTTTTAATGCACTGCACCCACAAGATAGTCTATGACGGGCTTGAAAACATCCCTGAAAAAGGGCCTGCACTTGTCCTTGCAAAGCACCAGAGTTATCTTGACATCATTGCAGAAGGAATGTTATTGAGAACATGCAAAAGGCGCGGCAGCTGGCTGATGAAATCAGGATTGCCTGGCGTGCTGGAATATCTTGGAGGCATAAAAATACAAAGGCTGAAAGATGTCAACGGAAACAGGGAGAAAATGAGGGTGCAGGTTCATGATGCAAAACAGTTTAATGCAGACTCTGCTGAATACATAATGTGGCTCTACAGCCAGCAGGAGATTGTTGTTGTGCATCCGGAAGGCACGAGAATCCCTGGCAAGGTTGGAGCGATTAAAAAAAACATGATTGAGGCTGCAAAAGAGGCAGAGTCAATGTATAATCTAAAGATTCCTTTAATCCCTGTCGGCATTGAATATCTGCCTTCATTCCCTTTTTCAACAGTGCATATCAGTGCAGGAAATCCTGTTGATGCCTCTGCCCAAGGAGTTGAAGAAATAATAAAGAGCGAAATTGGAAAGCTTTCTTACATCAAAGCAAGGTGATTATGGGATTAGTTCGATTGAAGAGCTAGTTAAGGTTGTTGAGAAGAATTAGGACAGCCTAACTGCCTTTTGAATATTCTGAAAGCAGTTCTTTATACTTTGTTATTGTTTCAATCATAAGGCAGGTAAGCCTGTCAGATATGAGTATGTGCCTTTCATTGTTAGGCTCTGTTATTGTGTAGCTGAACGGGATTTCCGAACGAGGCTCATCCTTAAGCCCAGATTCAGTATTCCCAAAATATTCAATTAACTGGTCAAGGCTGCCAAGGTGATTTTTTATGCAGAGCTTTGAAACTTCAATATATTTCTCAGCAACCTGCTTTCTTTCATCAGTCACAGTGCGAGAATAATTTTTAAGCGCATAATCCTGGTCAAGCAGTTTTTGTGAAGTGTTTGCAATTCTCTGCCAGATTTCCGCACTGCCAGGCATTTCCTGAGCATCAGCTTCAAGTTTAGCAAATGCTTTGTTCATTTCAGTGAGAAACTTCAAATGCCTTGGGCAAAGCACTTTCATGCGTTTTAGAAGAGATTCATTCTCTTTTTCAAAATACTCGCCTTCTGGTTTGAAATAGCAGTCATCAAATTCCATGTATATAATCTTGTTTTTGAAGATAATAAAGAAGAGTTGTTGTTTGCACTACAACTGCCTAAAGCAAAAGCCTGTCCGTAACATAGTCCAGTACTGTGTCATACCCGCCTTCAACCTGCCTTTCTTTTGGAGCATCCCAGCCTATAAACAAAGAAACCTGGTACTTGACTTTTTCATACTCGTGCCACCTGTCAGGCCCTGCAAGCGAAAGCGGTGTTGAGTGCTCACCTTCTTCTGCAGCCTCTTTTATTCGTTCTTCAAGATATAATTCTGCAGGCTGGAAAACTGACATAAGCATCAGCTGGATGTCTTGCCTGAACCCTGAGAATCTTTCAAACATTTCATCAGAGCCGCCGTTCATCCTGTAAAGAAGATATTCTTTTGCTTTTTCATAGCCGTTCATATCATAATCTTTGTCTGTGTATTTTTTGCCAAACATTATCCCAAGCTTCTTGTCAGTAACCCTGCACTCTTCTTTTGCATCATCAAAGACAGACTTGTACCTTTTCGTAATAAAATCTTCATCAAACTTTTTTCCATTGCTTGCCCTTTCAAACAGATAATACTCTGCAGGCAGCATTATACTGAAAAGCCTCTCCTTTACATCCCTCGGAATTATCCTATATTTTTGCACTTCTTCATCGATTCCTGCCATTTTAACACTCCCCTATCAGAACTCTTTATACACATAGTATTGCCAACTCAATATAAAAAGCTAACGGAAAAAACAGGAGCCAGTTAGCTTAATATACTTTAACCTACTCTATTCTTGTATGGCGATGTTCAAGCAAAAATGCGCGATTTGCAAGAAGAATTTTGTGCTTATGTCAGGGCACGGTTTCCCAATCTGTTATGACTGCCAGAAATCTGAACTGCAGGGCGCGATTAAGGACCCTGAAATGAAAAAAATGTTTGACATTCCTGAAGATTTTTACAGGCAGAGCTATTTCTTGAGAAGCATTAAAATAAACTACTTGAAATTTGGAAATCTTACTGAAAAGCAGATAGAAGTTTTCAAGAAAGTCGTCAAAGAAATGAAGCGGGCTTAATCCTTTTCGTGGAATAATACGCTTAATGACTCTCCCATTATTGTCCTGTAAATTGCCTCTCCAAAAAGGGGAACCATTGATACAACTTCAACCTTTGAAGAAGGAATCTGGCAAAATGTGTTGCTTGTAAATACTTTGTCAAAAACAGAAAATTTGTCTGCGCCTTCTGTAAACAAGCCGTGGGTGCCATAGGCATATACTGCTTTTGCATGTTTCTTCCTAAGCTCTTCTGCTGTCTTAATCATCGTGTTTCCTGTATCAATCATGTCATCAATAATCAGGCAGTTTTTGCCCTCAACATCGCCTATAATAACAAGCTTTGAAACTTCATTTTCTTTTTCCCTGTGCTTGTGGCTCAATGCAACTTCCGCATTTATGCCTTTCTGTATAAGCCTTTTAACAAGCGCTTCTGCCCTCTTTGCACCTCCCATATCGGGGGAAACAATAACTAGATTTCCAAGTATATCCGGATGCTTTTCTTTAAGATAATTAATCAGAGTAGGAAAGCTGTAAAGATTGTCAAACGGGATATCAAAATAAGACTGCATTGCAGGATTGTGAAGGTCAACTGTCATGCCCCTTGTTGCATACAAAGAAATTGCATCTGCCAAAACTTTTGCATTTACACTGACCCTGGACTCATCTTTCCTTTCCTGCCTTGCAAACTTTGTATAAGGCAGGACAACTGTGATTTCAGAAGGATCAGAAAACGTCATCGCCTCAAGCGCAAAAACCAGCTCCGTAAACCATTGGCATGGAGCCTTGTTTGAGTCATGTATGAGAAAGCATTTTCTTCTTCTTATATTGTCCTTTATTTTCAGCTTGAATTCCTTGTCTTTAAAATTGACTCTTTCAATATCCGTAATTCTTACGTCAAAATCCCGCTTTTCTTTTCTTTTTACATATTCATAGATTTGTTTGGCGAATGCATAGTTTTTTCCCTTAGAATCTGCAATGATTACAACTTCAACCATTGGGTTTCTGAATTATTGTTTGTTTATAAAATTATTGAAAAAACGTTTAACCGTTTGGTGGTTAGTGCCGGAAAGATTACAAAAAAAAGCGAAATAAAATAAAAAAACTTATTTTTCGAGGCTGCCTACAAGCTGAACTATTTGCTCTGCAGGGACATTATACTCTTTTGTTAAAGCACTAAGTGACCTTTCATAGCCATGCTTGTCTTTGCGTTCCATGAAAAACATAATTGCCCAGTTTGCAGGATTTTTCTCCAATATAATGTCTCTTGCCCTTGCAACCCTTTGCTCATCTTTCCAATTGACAGCATACCTGTATGCTTCTCCTGCCCATTTGGGTAGCAAAGCGACATATATCTGCTCAAAACCACGCCTGTCATTGTGATTGAGCCAGCTGAAGAACGGCCCATATTGCCTGTCAGCCCGGCTCAAGGTGTCCTCAATAAGCCTTGCGCGCAAATCATCTGTAAACGCCTCTTCCGCATTTCCGCCATTTTCGACAAGCAAGTCATATGCTTTTTTCAGATTGTGTTCATCCTTGCTCTTGGCATATATCTTCCCAATCCTGAGAAGCTCTTTTTTGTCAGAAAGAAGAACTGCCAGGCTCTCCCTTGCATTTAAGTCAGTTTCAGGTGTTTTCTCGAATATGTGCTGAAGGTGGTCTATTTGAATCAGCACCTTATCACTTGAAAGAGCTGATTCCTTTGAAATAAACATTGCATTGAATGCTTTCTCAGCGCATTGAACAACTTCTTTGCCCTTGTATTGTTTGTCAACAAAAATCTTATACGCTTCCACGGGGTTTTTTTCCCAATTTGTCTGCGCCCAAAGAAGTTCAAGGAAAGGCCTCTTCCCTGCATCCCCTAAGCTCATTTCCCGGACAGCGAGATTTTCCAAACGCGCCATGTCCTTTTTTGAAAGTTCCCCGAAAAAACCCTCCCTCGCCAAGATTTCATAAAGCTGTTTCCCGCACTTGCCTTCCTTCTCTGTCAAAGGAAGTGCTTTTCCAACAAGAGATTTTAATTTTTCACTAGTTTCAGACCCGCCGTGCCCTCTAATCCTTTCCGCCCCTCTAATCATTTCTGATGCCAGCTCAAGATATTCGAGCTTGAAGTCTTCAATAATCTGGCTGTAAAGCCTTTCAATTGCAGGCTTATTATTTGCATATGAAAACAGCCTGAATGCGTGGCGGGGATTTTCTTTTTGTATCCTTTCACCTAATTCATTATACTTCTCAGACAGTTCTTCTACATCAAATGCATGCCGTATCAAATATTCAGAAACTGCCGGAGGCAAATCTTCGCGCATTGCCAAATCACGGACAATTGGTTTTTGCCCGTGCTTTAACAAGAATTCTATATCACAATCTCCATCAAAGCGTTCTGCATGCTCAAAATCTTCTGGCTTAACTGACTTTACTAAATCAGAATGGAAATCTCCTTTAGTCTGGTCGTAGAGGTGCCTTCCTTCGCCAAAGCGCAGCTTCACAGCTTTTCTCCATTTTCCTGTATTTAACAGGTGATGAACCATGCTGGTTACAACTTCTGACCTTTCAGGGACTGTCCTTCCAGGCAGGACGCCGTTTGCCATTACTTTTTCTTCGAGGCTCAAATCCACAGCCAATTTCCCAAAATTTTCATTAAGCATTTTAACACCCCCTAATTTAGAACCCCTTTTACATCATGCCAATTGGTGAGTATTATTTAAAGTTTCCTTATTTTTTAGCCAAGTTTCCGAATGGGAACGGCCTTTCGTTCTGGACAAAAGTCATGTATCTCAAAAAGTCAATCATCTGCAGATTCCAAATCTGGCAGAAATCTGACAAGTCCTTGTTTCGCTCATCTGTAAACAAAACATAGAACCAGTGGACTATAACAATAATCTGAATCAATCCTTTCCACAATCCCAGAATTATTCCTGTGACTATGAAAACAATGATTCTCATCCATGCTTCCTGTCTTTCAGTTGTCATGCTGAATCCAAAACATCAATATTATTTAAATCTTTCATAAAAAGCTTAAAGCTTCGCGGATATTTTATGGGCCACCTGCAACTCAAAGACTAAGAATTAGAATACGCTTCCAGCTTGTTCATGAACAAATCCTCAAGCGACTTTGTGCAATACTTTTCTCTTGCAGTCTCGCAAAAAGTCTTTCCGCTGATATCCCTAACATTTTCCATTACCTCAATAAGCGAAAAGAAATCATTTTCTCTCTTGATGACTCGTTCCGCAATCAGATGCCTTTCCTGCCTTATTGTCTGGGTGACCCATGGCGGATTGAACCATTTGAACTTTCCGCCCTGTTCTGCCTGGTATTTTTCAAGCAAATCATTCTGAAATTTTGGTCCCAAAAACATAAGATTGAAATCAAAAAGCACCGTGTCGTGCCCTTTTACAATCCTGTTTCTCTTACGGACAACATCTGGGAGCTCAAGGAAATTGGCATGCTCATTTGCCCTTACAAGCCCGTCTCTGTAGTCTCTTCGTTTCAATAGCTCTTCCTCATCCATCTGCGATAATACTGTTCCCTTGATGCTGTCCTCTATGAAAACTGCCCTGTTAAACATATATGCGTTTGGCTCAAAACCTGAACTAATGTCATACAGCCATTTGCCAAGAATTCTGCTTGTGTCAGGCCTTTTGAAATAAACTGGCCATTTTGGCTTGTCCCTCGACTTTGCATAATTCACTCGGATAGGCATTGTGCTTGTGTTAATCATGTATTTTCTTGAAGCAATACTATACTCATCATATCCGAACAGCCGTCTCAATGCAAAATTTATGACCTTGCAGGCGCTAAGCTCATCTTTTTCGGTCAGGTTGTGAAATTCATACTCTTCAACAGTTTCCATAAGATATTCCTCTTTAAAATATTCAGGAGGAACTGCTGTTGCATTTCTGCCAACAGCATTTGAGTACGTAATTGCTGCCAATGACTTCTCATTGTCTCTTGGCAAAGGAACATACAAAGGCATTTTCTCCTTGTGCCCTGAAAACTTGACAGTATTTGATTTAAAGAAATTAAGCACCACGCTCGGAATGTGGATGCAGTCCTTCCTTATGTATTCCGGATAAAAAGATAGGCTGTCTTTTGGCATTTTAATCTCTGTATAGTTTCCCTATCTAGAACTCTTTTTAGCAGATACTGAATTCAGGGGTTTAAAAAGCTAACTATTTTCCCGCAAGGTTTTTATATACTTGCGCTAAATTAATTCAAAAAAGAGTTCTGATAGATGCAAGGGAAGATGGCAATAAGTGATAAGTCTGTAAAAAAACTAAAAGAGCTTGGGCTGGAAGAAGTAATCACCAAACTTAACGAGATTGAAGCCCAGAGAGATTTTGTTCTAAAGGCAGGCAAGAAAGCAGACGAAGCTGAAAAGAAAGCAAAGGAAACTGACAAGAAATTCGACGAAATGAGAGACACGCTTTCAAAGCAACCCCTGACTTACTGGTGGAAAAGCGCGGAAGCAATGGCTGGCGCGGTCCTTGACAAGATTTTTGGAGAGGCAGTCAGCAGTCAGAAAAAAACAATGGAAGAGACAAGAAAGCAGGCAAAGCAGGCTGCACTTGACTTAATGCTTGAGTGCGACAAGCTGTCAGCGCAGAATACAGAAATTGCTGCAAAAAGGCGCAAAATTCTTGATGATGTTGCAAACTCAGCTTATGCATTTTTGAAAGAGCTTGACCATAAGAAAGATAAGGCCTTGGCACAGATTGAATCAACGCACCAGAAAGTTCTTCTCGGGCTTGATGAAAAGACAATTATGGGCAGGATTTACACTTCGCTTACAAAAAGGGCTGTTGTGTTTGGTATATCGCTTGCAAGTGTTGCGGCGCTTCTTGGCTTGACAGGGCTAAACTTTTATGTTTTGCAGCAGGTAAGGAAGCATGAAATAGGTGCAGTGAGTGACCGTGTTCGAAGCCTCGAGTCATACAGAGGCAACCAGATGAGAGATGCAGGGGAACTTGAAAAAACTCTTAAAAAGACTGCAGAGAGCATTAAAAAATCAGACGAGACGCTTACAAAGCTCACAGAATCAAACAAAACAATGGCTTCTGATTTCGACACATTCAAGAAAGATTATGACAAGCTTTCAGCAGATACAAAGAGGCAGCTTGATGATTATTTTGAGAACTCTGCGCGTGATGCCGAAGTGCTGGAAAGAGAGCTGACTGCAACAGCAGATGCCGCAGCAGCAGACGCAAAAACAAAGACAGACCAATTTGTTGCTGACTCAACTGATTTAATTGCCAAACAGAAAAAGGACTTGGACAAGACTCTTGCTGACAATGACTTGAAATATACAAAAGCATTTGCAGATATTGCTGCAATGACGCAAAAAGCTGATGCTCTCCAGAAAGCATATGATGCAAATCAGGCAGCATCAAAAGCAGAAAAGGCAGTTATGGCGAAGCATTCAGAAGAGCTTGCTTCTGCACTGGTTTCAATGCTTGAGACGAACTCTAAATTGATTTCATCAGACATTGAGGCAGCTGAAAAGCTGTCAAGAGAAAGCATTGAGTACATGAAAACAGCTGCTGCAAAGAATCCTGAAACTGAAAAATACAGCAAGCAGCTGAATGCATTAAAGTCTAGCCAGGAATCTCTTGAAAGCGCATATTCAGCATACAAAAAGCAGGTTGTCCAAAAGCTTGATGCTCTTGGCGAGCTTGCAGGCAAAGAGCACACTCAAAAAGAACTAACGAATTTGACAAAACAGATAACTGAAGGAATGGTTGGCTCACGAAAGCCAGTTGAAGAGTATGAGGCAAAAACAAAGCCATTGCTTGAAGAGCTCGCAAAAGCTGCAAAATCAGATGAAAAATTGCAGAGAGATTATGCTTTAATCAAGCAGCAGTCTGAGGATATTGCAAAAAAGCACAAAGCTCTTTATGAAACTTCTGAAACAAGATACAAAGGAACAGTTCTTTTGATAAAACAAAAAGAAATAAAATAAAAATAAAATAAAAATTTAGCCTACGTAATATTCTACTGTCACAGTTGCATCAACTGTTACCTTCTGAGGCTGGACATTTGCCGCTTCTTCAACTGCTTTTCCTGCAGAAACTGCCATCATGTCATACCTGTAAGGCATGTAGTTGAATCCTGATTCAGAGAAGCTCTTGACTTTCCCAAGCTTTGCGCTCAGGCTTGCTGCAATTGTCTCTGCCTTTGCTCGTGCATCCTCAGTTGCCTTTGCTATAACCTGAAGCTTGTATGCTTTTTCAGAATCCTGGCTTAGCGAGAAGCTTACGCCTTGGATTGAGTTTGCACCGTTGTTGACTGCTGCATCAACAATCGCTCCAACCTTTGTCAGGTCCTTTGTTGTGACTTTAAGCATCTGGTCGGCTTTCCAGCCGTTTGACTTGTACTCATTGTCAACCCATTCCATGTTCTGGTACAAGTTCAAGTTCTGTGTCTCAATGTCTTTCTCATTAATGCCGCTTGCTTTCAAGCCTGCAATAATGGCGTTAATCACTTTGTTTGTCTCGTCCTGCGCTTCTTTTGCAGTTGGCTTTAAAGTTGAAACTCCGGCATAGACTTCTGCCTGGTCAGGATCAACTGTTACCTGATATGTGCCAGTTACTGTAACAGAGTTTGTCTGCTGCTGGCATCCTGCAAATGCAAATAGTGCTAGAACGAACAATGCTAATACCGCATATGCTGTTTTCATAAATATCACCTGCATTTTTTAATAATAAATGCTAGAGAGAGAACTGGTTTAAATAGCTTTCTACATCCCTTAGAAAAGCGATGCCGCAATGAACAAAACTATTCCCAGCAGAACAATTGAGTTGATAACTATGCCGAGTACTCCAAGAATCCTTGCTGCTTTTGCAGCAGGCGTTATCTTTTTCTGCCTGTTATAGCATATGCGCGAAGCTATCGCGATAGGCAGCCCAAAATATGGCATGAACCAAATCAGGCAGCTAAAAATTGCGAGCCCAAGGGAAATTACATCCCAATTGTCATTCTGCTTTCTTTTTGCCATAGCTTATACTCCATACTGGCGCGTATTTAAATCTTTGCCGCAGCCAGGTTTACGGCTCGTATCTCTCAGTGAAATGTTTGGAAATCTCATCTGACTGGTCATACTCGTGGTCATTCTCAAACTCATACTGCATCTGCTCGCTTGCAGCAGGCACAGTTGATTTTTCAACTTTTTCCTCGAGTGTTGTTGTCTTAGGCATTATTCTACCTCCTATAGTTTACTGTTTCTCAGCAGTCAGAACCTTAAAGCGCGTCCAGCAAAGCCAAGAAACAGGTATTCGGCTTTACAGCACGGTAAAGGCTAGAGCTAGCAAAATGCAAATCATATAACACTTTCTTGCTCCAACCATAATTTTACGTAAATGTGCCTCTGTTTATAAAATCGTTTATTCTGCAGGCAATAAATTTTTTATACTATGAATGCATAGCTGTGAGAATGGAATATTCTGCTGAAGAAAAGGAGAACTATCTTCTGCTGAAGCTTGGCAGCACTAAGTATTCTTCTGACAGGGATTTGCCTATTCCAGACCAAGTTGCTGAGCTGTCGTTTAAAAAAAGAAAAATTGTGCTTGAAATAAGCAATCTTGAGACATTCTCAAGCCCTTTGATGTGCTATATTGTAACATTGATTGCAAACAACCCGATGCATAAAGCAGATGTTGTTGCACCAACTTCTGAAAAAATAAGCAGGCTTGAAAACCTTCTCGAAGCTTCAAACATTTCAAAATATGTTAATGTATATGAATCAGTTGAAGAATACGAGAGTTCCCTGCATTAAAGCTTTGCGCAGGTGTAAGGCATCTTTGGTATCTGCCATTTCCGCTTCAGGTTCCTAATTAATATAAAAATATTTTATTTATATATTTAATACTTACGAGTAGTAAAAATAGATAGGTTTATATATGACTTTAGCCATACTTGGATAAGGAAGTTAATATGGGGGAGAGTATGAGAGACAAATATGCCCTGTTTGAGAGCAGGGAGCAGGATGCTTTTTTTAAGAATCATTATTCGTTCAGCGAAGCAAGCAAAATTCTGACAAACCTTAAGAAAAATGAGCATCCAAGAATTATGAAGCATACAAAAATAGGGTTAAAGCAGGGACTTGAACACTTCCTTTTAGAAAAAAAAGCTGAAACAGTTTATCTTGCTGCAGGAGATTTCTGCTACGACGACTCAACTAAGATTTCAATTGAGGCTGCGCTGAAAATATGTGATGGTGGGCTTAAAAACATAAACGCATTCTCAATAGATGTCTGCGAATCATACAGGACTTATGTATATAATGAGTCAATGGACAGGTTCGCAAAAAAGTTCAAGCCTAAAAAATAGGCTTTGCAGGATGCACGTGGTGCATTAAATACACAATAACATCATAATTCTCAAGCTTCTTGAAAGTGTTTTTGAGTTTCATTTTATCAAACATATTCAGGTTGCCGTATCGTGAAAGCTCCTGCCAAAGGTTCTGCCTTTCAACCTTATTCAGGTTAATAACAAAATCCCCTTCAAAAGCATCTCCAAGCGGAAAGCCAAATCTGTTGAAGCTTCTGCACAAAATTTCGCCAAAAAGATGCTTTGGAATCGGATATCGCCTCTCCCCCTGCCCCAGTTTCATAGCATACAGTGTCTCAATAAGAAGCTTGACTGCCCTGTTGTTTGAAGGTATTCCTGTGTCATTGTTTTTCTTTGTGACAAGGCAGGTTGTTTCACCGACAAGATCCTTTCTTTCAACATGCCTTTCAAGCAAGTCATACAAAGGAATCCTTGGTATAAGAACAAGAGTCGCCTGTTTGCCTCTCACTTTTTTGATTACAAGCAGCATAATTGATTTATTTATTCACAGACTTAAAAAACTTACTGCTTTTCCCATGCAAAACCTTTTTAAACACAGCCTTTTTTTAGCCTTTTATGGCTTTGGATAAATACGACTATAAGCTTGTTGAAAAATCGATTCTTGCCTTCTGGAAAGACAAGAAGGTTTACGAGAAGCTTAAGAAAAGGAACAAGAACGGGGAGAAGTTCTATTTCCTAGACGGCCCTCCGTATACTTCCGGCAGAATCCATATCGGGCAGGCTTGGAACTATTCAATGAAGGACATGGTTCTAAGATACAAAAGAATGCTTGGCTACCATGTATGGGACAGGGCAGGATATGACATGCATGGCTTGCCTACAGAGCACAAGGTTCAGGCAAAGTTTGACCTGAAGACAAAAGAGGATATTGAAAGATATGGTGTTGAGTTGTTTGTAAAAGAATGCCTGACTTTCTCAAAAGAATCAGCAGAACTAATGACCCAGGATTTCATCAAGCTTGGCTGCTGGATGGATTTTGAAAACGCGTATATGCCGATAACAAAGACATTCATGGAAGGCGAATGGTGGCTTATCAAGAAAGCTCATGAAAACAAAAGATTGTACGAAGACATTAAGGTTATGACCTGGTGCCCTGACTGCGCAACTGCAATTGCAAAGCACGAGCTTGAGTACAAAGAAGTTGTTGACAAATCAATTTTTATAAAATTCAAAGTAAAAGGAAAAGATAACGAGTATTTGATAATCTGGACAACAACGCCATGGACAATCCCATTTAACCTTGCAGTAATGGCTAATCCTGAGATTGATTACATTAAGGCAAAAGTTGAAAATGAAGTTTGGATTCTTGCAAAAGGGCTTGCAGGCCCGGTCATACGAGCTGTTGCTGACAAGGATTATCAGTTTGTTGAAGAATTCAAAGGCGAGAAGCTAAAAGGATTGGCATACGAGCATCCATTTGAAGATGTTTTGAAACATCAGTATGATAAGATAAGAGAGAAATCACCTAACATTCACACAGTTGTTTTGTCAACTGAATATGTTGATTTGTCCGCAGGCTCTGGCTTGGTTCACATGGCTCCTGGCTGCGGGCCAGAGGACTATGAAGTTGGCAGAAGAGAAGGGATTTCTCCGTTCAATAATATCAATGAGTATGGAAATTTCCCTGAAGATATGGGCGAGTTTTCAGGATTGAATGCTCTAAAAGATAATAAGAAGTTTATTGATGCTCTGCAGAAAAGAGGCAGTCTTATTGCAGTAACAGATGTCCCTCACGATTATGCTCACTGCTGGAGATGCCACGGCCCTGTTGTTTTCAAAACAACAAAGCAGTGGTTCTTCAAGGTTGAGGATTTGAAAGAGCAGATGATTGAGGAGAACAAGAAAGTTTACTGGATGCCTGACTGGGCTGGCTCAAGAAACTTTGACTCGTGGCTCAAGAATTTGAGGGATAACTCAATCACAAGGCAGAGAGTCTGGGGAACTCCTGTTCCAATCTGGAGATGCGGGCAGTGCAAAGACTATGTTGTTGTTGGAAGTGTTGAAGAGCTTGAGGAGCTTGGAGCAAAAAATATTCCAAAAGATTTGCACAAGCCATGGATTGATGAAGTTACAATAAAATGCAATTGCGGGGGAACAAAAAGAAGGATTCCAGACATACTTGATGTATGGATTGATGCAGGAACAAATTCATGGACATGCTTGGATTACCCTGAGAACCAGAAACTGATTAAAGAGTGGTGGCCTGCTGACTTTATACTTGAAGGCTCTGACCAAATCAGGGGATGGTTCAATCTTCTTTTAGTTGCATCAATGATTTCATTCGGCAAACACCCTTACAAAAGAGTGTACATGCATGGGTTCATTAATGACATTGAAGGGGTTAAGATGTCAAAGTCACTTGGAAACGTAATCTCGCCTTATGAGATAATCGACAAGTACGGAGTTGACACGTTAAGGTTCTACCTTACAGGGAACTCTGAAGCAGGGGTTGACATGAACTTCAGCTGGGAGGAGTGCCAGCTAACTTACAGGAATTTCTTTGTCCTATGGAACATACATAATTTCCTTTTGGATTTGACAAAGCACAATGACTTGAATCCTCGTAAGTTAGGGACACTTGAAGAGGACACGTTTGGCTTGGAAGAAAAGTACATTATGTCAAGAACACACAGCACTTTAAGGAAAGTAACAATTCTTATGGATGCTTATGCAATACACGAAGTGCCTAAACTGCTTGAGAATTTGTATCTTGATATTTCAAGGACATACATCCAGCTTGTAAGAGACAAAGCTTCAACTGGAGACACTGAAGATAAGGCTGTTGTTGCATACTGCCTGTACAAATGCATGATGGGATTCATAAAAATGGCTTCGCCTGTTGTCCCATATTTGTCTGAGGCAATCTATCAGAACCTTAAAGAAGAATTTGGCTTGAAAGAAGAGTCAGTTCATTTGTTTGAATGGCCTCAGGTTGACAAGAAATACATTAACGAAGAGCTTGAAGAAAGGATGGCTTCTGCGCAGCAGATAATACAAACAATACTTTCAGCAAGAGACAAGGTGCAGATAGGAAGAAGATGGCCTCTCAAGGAAGTAATTGTTGTCTCAAAGAACCAGAAGATAATTGATGCAGCAGAAGAGCTAAGGGATTTGATAAAGCAGCAGACAAACATAAAGTCATTGGATGTTTCTGAGACTTTCCCAAAAGCGCAGGAAACAGTAAAGCCAGACTATGCAAAACTTGCTCCAGAATTCAAGCAGCTGACGCCGAAGATTATTGCAAAGCTTGCGGTTGATTCAAAAGAAACAATCTTGTCTCACATTAATAAAAAAGGAAGCTATGACTTTGAGATTGAAGGGCAGAGGATTTCAATAAAAATGGAACATCTTCTTGTTGAAAAAACTGTGCCATATCCTTATGTTGAGATTCCATTCGGCTCTGACTTTATTTATGTTAATGAGGAAAGAACTGAAGAATTGGAAGCAGAGGGATACGCGAGGGAGATTATGAGGTTTGTCCAGTCAATGAGGAAAACCGCTGGCTTGGAAAAGTCTGACAGGATAGTCATTCTGATTCAGGTTGACTCAGATTTGAACGAGATGCTTGCAGAATGGAAGGATGCGATTAAGGAAAAGATTGGTGCATCATTGATTGCTATCTCTGAAGTAGGTCCTGCTAAAGTGCACAAGCACTGCGACAAGCTGAAGATAAAAGACAAGGAAGTTTCTGTTTATTTTGACAAGGTTTGATTCTTTAACTAGTCATCTTTCATTTCAACCCATTTAATCTTCCCATAAGTTCATCCAAAACAAGCTTTTTCTTGTCTTTGGAAAGCGAAAACAATCCTTTTTCAATCATTGCTTCAGAAATAGTAAAAATATAGTTTAATTTTATCACACTTTCTTTTAAAGCACCCTCTTTCTTTGTCAAAGGGATTCCTTTCATTTCAAGGTTGCTTGTGACTCCTGCAACAACAACATTGCCATGCTCTTCAAAGAGAACTAAAGCAGGCCTTTTCTTGACCTCAAAAGTGTCTGTAAACTGGACATTGGCTAAAACAATGTCGCCTGGTTTAGGCATCTTCCCATGCCTCGTCTTCTTTGCTGCCCCACAGCTCTTTCATCTTTGCCTGCTGTATCTTGTGGAGAAACTCGTCATACTGGTTCCTTTTCTTCATATTATTAAAAACTTCAATCATGTCCTTAATCAGCTCATTATAGGTTTGCCTGGGGTATTCCCTTGCATCTTTCAATGAATTTACAATTGACTTTTCAAGCTGTATTGTGGTTGTTTCCATTATACATTCACTATAGCGAGCATATAGTTGATTATATATAAACTTATCGCTTTCTTCAGCAGTTTTCATGCTAAGTTTATTGTTTTCAAAATTTAAATAGCTTTGCCAAGAAAAAGCGGATAATTTACGGAGACTACGAAGAGTATTTAAATCAAAACTTCCTTATCTTCCCAAGCTCTTTTATTCTTTTTTCAGCTGAAACACTTGTCCTGAACAGGTTCCAGAACACCTTCTGCATCCAGTCTATCCATTCCTCATCATAAATCCTGTAGATTATGTTTATGGACTCTTTTAATTCGCCTTCTGAAAAATACTTTGGGTCCTTTACTTCCTTGAGGCTCAGTATCTTATTGTCAATTATATTAACGCGCAAAGGCTGGTAGCAGTGCCTGACTTCAATCATGTCCTTTCCAATCTTTTCGTTTATTGCAAGAACTTTTTTTATGTTGTCCATGCCTGGCAGCTCTACTCTTGTCAGTATCTTTATCTTGACACCCTTTCCAGCAAGGAACTCAAGAACATCAAAAATATTCTTTTTGCCGTCTCCAATATTGCAGAAACTAAGGTTGCCTGACAAATACAAAATCTGTGATTCGGCTTCCATTAAAAGCTTCTTCAAATCATCAAAATTTTCTTTTTCATGATACCTGTCGTCAGTTATATAGAAAGCATCCCTTTTTTTCTCATCAACGTGCTGGTAAATCTCAGACGGGCTGAAATCGCTTTTGTGCCTTCCGCTTTCAATCTGCTTCATCAGCCTTTCCTGAAAGCTTGAAGCCTGCACAGGGTTCAGGTTCCAGTACACAATCTTTAGAGCGCCTTTTGTCCCGCCCCTGAATGTGCGCACAGAAACAGTTCCTTCTTCTGCAGCAATCTTTTCAATATACCTGTCAGTTGTGAGCCAGCTCTTGCCAATCAGATGAGAAATTTCCTGAATAGTTCTTGGCTTTTGAAATACAAAGTCATTGATTTGCTTAACAACCCCCTTCTCTAACATATAATTATCAAATTGGTTCAAATATTTAAGCTTTGTTAAACACTGCAATACATTTCTGTTCAATAATAATCAAATAAACTAAAACACTAATAGTATACTAAAGGAGATGGAGAATGAATAAAATCTTTGAAGACAGGGATAAAAGAAGAGGCCTGCTGGAAGCAATATTAGTAAGCTCAACAAGCAAAAGGCAGTATCATTTTCCAACAATTGAGAAGTTCATATATGATGAAGTGATAAGAGCAACTTTAGATTATGTTTCTGACAAAGAATGCAATTTTGTAAGGGACAGAACTAGATTTGAACAAAAGATGTATGAATATTTTGAAAAAGAATTGTCAAACTATGATGGATGCAGGATTGATCAAGGAATGAAAAACCATTTGCTGGCTATGCTAAAGCCAACATGGTCTTCTGATTTCTGGGGATACAGCGCATATGATACTCAACTTTATTCTCAGTTCGGGTTTCGCGGAGGAGAAGGAATATGCGAAGTAACGCACAAATCAATTTTCTCGCTTTCACAAGACACATTAACAAAAGTTGAAGAAAAAGTTATGCCTTCATTATCGATTTATGAAAAAAGGGATGTCCATGGAATAGGGCAAAAGATGAGAAAATACATTGAAAATGACTTGATATACATCAAGGAACATTATCGTTGGTGAAAACATGGGGCTAATAACAGGATATGAAACAATCAAAAGCCAAGCGTATTACTTTTTGAATTTTGAATTAATGGGCCAGAGGTTTGGTTTTTGCACAGGAATTGAAGACCCTGCCAAAGCTCTTAAGCTGGTGAACCTGCTTAAAGCCAAGGACATACGCCCTAACATCAGCAGAAAGATTGCATATGACAACACAAAAAGCGGTTATCTGACTGAAGAGCCAGAATATCAGGACATTACTGAAAAAAGATTAGAGCATATAGTCAAGAAAAATGAGCCTCTTCCTGAGCTCAAATGGCCTATTGTAGAGTCGACATATAGATGTTAAAAGGTGAAACAAAATGAACATAAAAATAAACATTGAGCCGGAAACAATTGAAAAGCACATAAAGGATTTTCCAGCAGAGCCAAAATGGTTTAAGCTATACGTGAATGCAGAAGGCGTCAGTAGACCCACAGATTTAGAAAAAGGCGGGGATAAAAGGTATATTGATGAATGCACTAAGCACAACATAATCCCTTACTCGAAAATAGAGCTTCAGTATTATCCTGCCATCAAGATGCTTGCGCCTTCATCTGGAAAATTTATAGCGCCAGACTTCAATGAACTGTCAGAAAGAGTAAAAAAATCTGTATCAGATTCAATAATGCAGGGAGGCAGGATACATCGCCTCATGATTTCAGCTGACAATGATTTAAGAGAAGCAGATTCTAAAGAAGCATTCCAACTTCTGAAAGGCTCTTTGGACAGAATGCTCAAAAGCAGCTACAGGCTTGACTATCTTGACATCTGCCTTACAAAAGGATACTGCAACCTGCAATATGAAGAAGGATGGACAAGCACAGGCAGTTTGTATTATGATGGAACTGTAAATGTCCTTGAGCTGGATGCAGAACTGGAAAGCGGCATTGAAAAAAAGCTTAAAGAATGGCTTAAGATGCTGGAGCAAGCAAAATGAATTCATTGACAGGACGAGAGCTTTTGACAGAAGCATACGAAATACTGACAAAGAATGCAAAAAAGATAAAACTGAAAGCCTGCGCAGAAATTGCAGATGATTCTGACTGGCACAGAACTGCCAAAGGCTATATGATGTATGAAAAGGTAAGTTTAATCCAATTTAGCAACGGGAAGAATTGGTGCATAGGAAACGGAAAAGCATACGGAAGATATCCTGCTGAAAGATATGATTCAGACATCATTGCAGTAAAAAGAAATGACAATCTTGGCGAAATTGTAAAATCAATCGAAGCAAGCACATATTTTGAAAACTCTTTGGTTTATGCTGTAGCAGACGGCAATCTCTGTCTCGGGAAAAGGTTCAACAATGCAATGTTAGAAAGATTAAGGCCTAACATAGAAAAATACATCGCGCAAAAGCCAGAGTATGACCGCCAGATGCTGCTATTATCAACATTAGAGCCGGTTGTAAAAAAACCAATCAAATACAAGGAAAGCTTTGCAAAATTCATTGCAGAATCAATAGAACAAGTTTTAAAACGAGGTGATTAAAATGTACGCACTTGTAGGCGAAGTCGCAGAAAAAAAGGAATTAGAAGGCACAGAAAGTTTGGCTGAACTTGCGAAGAAGTTCACAGTAGAAACAGCAGTCTTAAAAGAAAACATTCTCCCTGGGATCAGGTCAGACATCAAGAAAAAAGTCAAAGAACAGCAAAAAAAGCTGCAAAAGACTGTTGAACTGCTTCTGCAGGAAACTTATTTGCAGTCAGAGCAAAACAATGTTGATGATGCATTGAAGGCAGCTGCGACAGAATACATTTGCGCAGAATTTGGGGCAAAATATGACCAGATATCACCTGAACTTTTCCAGATAGAAAGAACCATTGAAAAAATAGTCGGTGTTGAGGATAAACAGCGCAAAACTGAGCTGACAATCCCCCTTTTATTCAGCGCATGGTTTGGAGATGGAGATAAATGCAGTTATAATGAGAAAATCAAAGTAAAAGGAGACTATGGCCAAATAGAATGCAATGTCACAATTTCATCAAAAGTTCCTCCGCTTACCAAAGAAGTTAGAGAAAAAGCAAGGCAGGCAAGAGTTGATTTTTTCGAGATATATGCAAAAGCACTCAAGGCGCCAGGAATAGGACATGTGCTCATGAAAGATTTGCAAAGATTTGACTCAAAAGGAAAACTACAGCTCAGGATGTATTGGGTGCCTGATCCCGCAGAGCTGGAAATCAAAGCAGAAGTTGTGGACAAAGACCCGTTTTTGATTGCAGAGGTTTACGATAAGAAGTTCCTTGTTGCAAAATGGGATGTCGAAGGAGAGCTTCCGTATGAGCATTATTTGAGGGAATTCAAGCTTTAAGCTTAAATCTAAAAGTTTGGCAAATAGAAAGCTTTTTATAATAAAAGATTAAAACTTTTAGTATGAAAGCAAAGGATATCGCTCTTGCTGAGCTAACACTCAGGAAATACGAGCGTCCTTTCAAAATCGGGGGTAGGGAACTTGTATCGAGGCTTTGCCTTAGCATGGGCCTTCTTCAGCCCGGCGATTCAAGGGACATTATTGTTGATGTTCTTATGGCTTTATTGATTAAAAGAAAATTAACTGCTCCTGAAGTCGAGGAGATGGTTGTTGCGCTAAGAAAAAAGCACAAAATGCCATTGGTTGGAATTGCACCTTCAAACCTGAGAAGACAGTTGAAAAGACTAAGAGATGTTTACATCATTGAGAAAACACCAACACATTACAGGATTGCAGAGAATGACACTTTGGAAAACATTTTTAACGAAAAGATTGACCAGTTCTTGTTAAAGTCAGTCAAAGAAAGAGTAAAGGAATATTTTACAGCAGTTGACAAAGAATTTTCTAAATAACAAAAACTTGCTGCAAGTTTTTGGGATTGAAAATTGTGCAATTTTCAATAAAATTAGAAAATCATTTTCTCAAGCCAGTCTTTGCTTACAAACTTGTACATTCCCGGCTTAAGCTCTAATTTCAAATTTCCAATTGCAATTCGTTTCAGGCTCACAACCTTGTAGCCGATTGCCTCAAACAGGTTTTTCACAACGTGCTTTCTTCCTTCATGTATTGCAAGAATAACTTCCCTGTTCATCTGCTTTAAATCAAAAATTTTTACTCTCCTGTCTTCAACAAAAACACCTTTCTCAAGCCTGACTAAGTCGTGCTGGGACAAAGCTCTGTCAAGCGATGCCTGATAAGTTTTCTTTACATTGTATCGGGGGTGCATAACATTGTTTGCAAAATCCCCGTCATTCGTAAGTATCATTAATCCTTCTGTGTCCAAATCCAGCCTGCCAATTGGAAAGATCCTTTCCTTCGTGTCGACCAAATCAACAACTGATTTCTTGCGGGCATCTTTTGCAGCACTTATGACTCCACGCGGCTTGTTAATTATAATATAGACTCTCGTTTCCTTTTTCACAACCCTTCCGTTTACTTCAATCACATCTTTTTCATAATCTGCCCTTTCTCCCTGCTTTGCAACTTTGCCGTTCACCTTGACAAGGCCATTCTTAATCAATTCCTTGCAATTTCTTCTAGAAGCAACTCCAGACTCGGCGATTATTTTCTCAACTCTCTCAATCATCTAGCTCAGCTCAAAAATTAGTTTGGCCGCAAGAATTGATGTCATGTCATTGACATCTTTATCAGGATTGACTTCAACAATATCAACCATTCGAAGATTCTTAAGTTTTTTCAGCCTCTGCACAAAATAAATAAGCTCTCTTGAAGTCATTCCTCCAGGAGAAATTGTTCCAGTTCCTGGCGCAAATGCAGGATCAAGTACATCAATGTCAATGCTCAAATACAAGCCGTCAAAATGATTTACAAGCTCCATCACTCCGTCACATATATTCTCAATGTTGCCAAAAATATCTTTCATAAGAAAAGAATCAATCTTGTTTTTCTCTAAAAACTTTCTTTCCTGAGGCATAATGTTGCTCAATCCAACAATAACAATATTATCTGTTTTCAACAAACCTTCCTCAACAAGCTTTCCTACAAAATCATATGGAGTTTTTGGATTCGCGCAGTCAGGATGTGAATCAAAAACAAGCAAGCCCGGATTTTTGTACTTTGATGCAAACGCCTTGAAGCAGGGATATGTAATAGAATGGTCTCCGCCAAGAACTATGCAGTCTTTTTCTTTCAAAACCTTTTCATAAATCTTTTTGTGAGCATCTGAAGAAATCTCAACTTTGTCGATTTCAAAATCAGGAACTTTGCCATCTTCATTTGAATAAATATCTTTAAGTTTCTCAACTATTTTATCAGGACCAAGTCTCACTCCATTAACTGACTCTGAATATGGAATCTTAACTATCTTCATGATTTCACCTTCATCAACAGCCAATCCTTTTCTCCTGCTTTTTTAAACTTAACTAAAGCATAACTGCCTTTGAGTTTTTTGCCGTGAAAAATAACTTCAATCTTGTCTTTCTCCTTTAATTTCAAATCACATTCGCCTTTATCCCAAATCTTAACTGTACCCTTGCCGTAGCCTTCAGTAATCTCGCCTTCAAAATCAATGTAATCCAAGTCGTGGTCTTCAACCTGTATCGCTAATCTCTTAACACCTGCTTCCAACGGAGGCTCTTTTGGAACTGCCCATGACTTCAAAACATTGTCCATCTCCAGCCTTAAGTCCCAATGCAAATGGGTTGCATGGTGCTCGTGAACGACGAATCTCATAGCCAAATGATAAGGCGCGTATTTATAAATCTGCCCGATAAAATATATAAATCAGGCAGGAATCTCAAAGCAAAAAGCACGGGGGTTTTATCATGGAATATAATCTAAATGAATTAGGAGTAGAACTGGCAAAAATCTCTCTGGGAATAAAGGCAATAAAGCTAAATCCAGAAGAGCCGTTTACATGGGCTTCAGGCTACAGGATGCCAATCTATAATGACAATAGGATGCTTCTTGGCGATTTCAGCCACAGGAGGTTTGTTGCAAATGCATTCAAAACCATTATTGATTCATACGGGCTCCAGTATGATCTAATTGCAGGCACATCAACAGCAGGGATACCTCCTTCAACAACGCTTGCTGACAAGCTGCAGGCACCATCAATCTATGTAAGGGACAAGCCAAAAGACCATGGCATGAAAAACCAGATTGAAGGAATTGATGCAGAAGATGACCTTAAAGGAAGAAAAGCAATTCTTATTGAAGACTTGATATCAACTGGAGGAAGCTCTGCAAATGCAGTGCAGGCAATAAGGAATGCAAACGGCGTATGCGATTACTGCCTTTCAATCTTTAACTACGGGCTTGACAAAGCTGTTGAGGAGTTTGGAAAGCTTGACCCGAAATGCAATGTGCTGTCAATACTGAATTATGATGTTCTTCTGCAGGTTGCATTGGAGACGGGGCAGGTCTACCTCAAAGACCATATTGATATGCTTAAGGAATGGAGAGCTGATCCATTTAACTGGGGAGCAAAACATGGCTTTCCAAAAATTGAGAAAGGTGATAAAAAATGAGACCATACGCATTAGTTTTATCAAACGATTTAACAGAACCAGAAGCAATGCTTAGATTAACTGCGCAGACAGCGCCATATTTGGATGGTGTAAAGATTGGAATCACTTCTTCAATGGTTCCAGGCGTTGATGTTTTTAAGAAAGCAAAAGAAATTATGAGAGACAAGGCTGTTGCTGCTCAAGCTAGAGTGCCTGAGGAAGATGCTGTTGCAGTATTGGCTGATTACAAAGTTGCTGACATTGGCTTTACAAACAAAAAAGGAGAATGGGATGGAACTAACAACAAAATAGTAAAGACTTTGTGTGGAGCAGGAACTGACTACATAACCTGCCATACAATAACTGGAATTTCAAGCATTGAGGAAAGTGTTGCAACTGCGCACGAATATGGCGGAAAAGTTCTTACATTACCTTATATGACTCATAAAGGGGCTAATTTATTCTTTGGCATGCCTATCGGAGACAATGCAATAGAACACGTAGTTAAAGAATTGCAAGCCTACGGATTAAAAGAAGAAAACGCTCAAAAATTATACGCAAGTCTGGGTGGAATCTTTAATGTTACTGATTTAATACTTAACCTAGGGCAGCATTTTGGCGTTGATGGTTATATTGGGCCTGCAAACGATCCAGATGTACTGCAAAGATACAGAAGATTTACTCCTAATGAAATCTGGAGTCCAGGTTTTGGAAGACAAGATAAAAAAGGAAGAAGTTTAGAGCAGCAAATTGAAGAATGGGCTAAAGTAGTTGGTCCAAATTCAGCGATGATTGTTGGCTCTGCAATATATGGTGCAGAAGATCCTGGTCAGGCTGCAAAAGAAATCATGGAATTAAGAAATAAAGTTGTAGCCAGATTATGAAGCACGAAATATATGAGCCACGGGAAGATTCAATAATGCTCTCGCTGTTGGTCAAAGAGCATGCAAAAGGCTCAGTTTTGGACATGGGCACAGGCTCAGGAATTCAGGCTTTGGCAGCAAAACAAAGCCCTAATGTAAAATCAGTACTGGCAGTTGACTTAAATGAAGATGCAGTTGATTATACACAAAAGCAGGGAATCAATGCAATCAAGTCTGACTTGTTCTCAAACATAAAAGAAAAGTTTGACACAATCATCTTTAACCCGCCATACCTGCCAGAAGATTTGAGGGAAAAGAAAGACAAGCATTCAATGGCAGTCTGCGGCGGAAAGCACGGCCATGAGCTGATTGAAAGATTTTTCAGCGATGTAAGTGAACATCTAAACAAAGATAGCATAATCTTATTATTATTCTCTGACCTGACAACCAAGCAGAAAGTTGATGAAATAATCCAACACCATCTATTCCAATCAGAAGAGCTGACAAAAAAAACATATTTCTTTGAAGCAATCTATGTTTACAAGATAAAAAAAACAAAAATACTTGAAGAACTAGAAACTAACAACATAACTAAAATAAAATTCCTGGCAAAAGGCAAAAGAGGATATGTTTTCTCAGCAGAACTAAACAAAATAAAAGTTGCGATTAAAGTCCAGAAAGATGAAGAAAGCTCAATTGAAAGAATAAAAAACGAAGCTCAATGGCTTGGAAAGCTTAACAAAGAAGGGATTGGACCAAAACTCTACGCACACGGCAATCTTTGGCTTGCAATGGAGTTTGTTGAAGGCGAAAGAATAATTGGCTTTATTGAAAAAGCAAACAAAAAAGACATACAAACAGTATTAACAAGAATATTTGAGCAGCTTTTCAAGTTAGATAAAATGAAAGTCAGCAAGAAAGAGCTTACTTACCCTTACAAGCACATTATCATAACAAAAGGCTTACACCCAGTCCTGATAGATTTTGAAAGAGCAAAGTTTGATGAAAGCCCAAGCAACATTAGCCAGTTCACTGAATTCATAACCTCGTCAGAAATTGAGAAAATCCTGGAAAGAAAAGGCTTAAACATAAGCAAAGAACAGGCCATCGCTGTTGCAAAGCTTTACAAGAAAGAGCAAACTAAAGAAAATTTTGAAAATGTGACCAAGCTCGCAACATAAGCTTTATAAATCTAAAAAGGTTTTAATTGCCAAGATGAAAAAAGAGGGGCATAAAAGTGTTTTCCACAGAAAGGGTTTTGTCCAGCTTTTGTGGAGGCTTGGATTCTTCGGATTGTTCCTAATAATTGAAGCGTACTTTATCGAGAGCAGAATCAAGATTCCTCAGAAATGGTGGGCAGCTGAATTCGTAATGTCTACTGATTTTGCACTGTCAGGAATATTGATGGCGGTTGGAATTTTTGCGCTTCTTGCAAGAAACCAGCTTATTCACATAAAGCAGCAGCCTAAATTCAATCCAGCCCAGTTCTGCGCAATGTTTTTGATTAATTTGCTGTTTGCATTCTTTTTTACAAACCTTGTAAAATTCATGACAGTATCACAACAAAGCAGTTTAACTTTGGTTTTGCTTTGGTATGTACTGGGAATAAGCATGGTTGCAAGCCTTTTCTTTGCATTTTTCAAGGTAAAAGATGTTGTTGAATTCTTCAACCAGCCAAGAACATTAGTTGCAGGTATAATTGGAGTATCTTTTGCGTTTTATTATCAGCTTTTCAAAGGCTTCTGGCATGTTTTGGCATATGTTGTTGCGAAAGTTGTTTACTTCATGCTCTCATTAACATATCCAAATGTAACCTTTTCAATGAACCCGGATATGACTGCAACAATTGGAACAAACGCATTTAATGTGATTATAGCGGGAGCATGTTCAGGAATTGACGGCGTAAAATTGTTTTTAATATTGTTTACATTCTTCCTGATTATTGACTGGAAAGCAATAAACCCAAAGAAGGCAGTTTTACTTTATTTCTTGGGCACAGTTATTATGTTTACAGTCAACATAATCAGAGTTTATCTTGTACTATTAATTGGCAACATCGTAAACCCTGAGTTCGCGATGAAAGGCTTCCACGCAAACATCGGGTGGATTCTGTTTACCTTTGTGTTTATAATTTTTGAATACCTCACCTATAATTGGATGAGAAAATGAGTTTTTCTGAAAAAGTTCTTGAGTTCGAGAAGAAATTGTTTAGTTTTGCTTAAAAGAAAAGTTTATATACGCTCTTAGATTATTTGTTAAATAATGAAAAAGAGCTTGTTAGTTTGGCTGATTATAATTGCCATGATGCTTAATTCTGTTTTCGTTGCCGCAGATGAATGTACTGAATTTAATTTGGGAGATGGATTTCCTTGCATTGATGATGATAATGAATGTACAGACGATGTCTGTCAATCGGGAGTATGCACACATCCTGCTAAAGCATACTTGACTCCGTGTTTTGATGACAGCAATGTTTGCACCAGAGACATTTGTATCGCAGGTGTATGTAATCATATTGACCCCACTGGAGAAAATGATGGTGTCGCTTGCCTTGATGATGATAATGAATGTACACGTGATGTCTGTGAATCTGCAGTATGCACTCATCCTGCTAAACCATATGGTTCACAGTGTACTCCCGATGAAGATATTTGTACAGAGGATGCATGTATTGCAGGGATATGCAAGCACGCCGACCCTACTGGAATAAATGATGGTATATCTTGTCCGGACGATGGCAATGAATGTACTGATGATGTTTGTGATTTTGGTTCATGCAGCCACCCTGGAAAATCATACTTAACCCCGTGTACTCAAGATACTGATGTTTGCACCAGAGACATTTGTATCGCGAGTGAGTGTAAACATATTGATCCCACTGGAGAAAATGACGGCAAGCCTTGCCCTGGCGACAACAATGATTGTACAGACGATGTCTGTGAAGCTGCTGCATGCACCCATCCTGCTAAATCATATTTGACCCCATGTTTTGATGATAGCAATGTTTGCACCAGAGACATTTGTATCGCAGGATTATGCAATCACATTGACCCTACTGGAGAAAATGATGGTGTCGCTTGCCCTGATGATGGCAATGAATGTACACGTGATGTCTGTGAATCAGCAGCATGCACTCATCCTGCAAGACCTTCTGGAACTACTTGTGGAGCAAAATTTAAAACCTGTTCAGACGGCAGTATTGTTAGTTGTACGAGAACTTGCGCGAGCCCTGTTTGTGGAGATTGCACTCTTCCGGACTGCGACGTTCCTGAATTCAACACCCCAACAATTATTCTGACCTTATTTTTATGCGTAGCAGTCGTCTACTTAGTTACAAGAACTAAAAAGAAATAATGAACCTCTCCGCCCTAAAGGGCGGAGTATCTTGTAAGGCTATTTTGAAAGGATATGTTTCTGTTGCTTTGAGCAATGTAATTTTGGATTGCTTCAGCAGTCACATTTCCTACTGAGCGAAA
>Ga0315277_10000867_pt1 | contig 45875 bp, 50 predicted proteins | sample YL17G05_15_MG_FD_203695 | JGI IMG/M metagenome (GOLD analysis project Ga0315277, IMG submission 203695) | Sediment microbial communities from Yellowstone Lake, YNP, Wyoming, USA - YL17G05_15 | ecosystem: Environmental > Aquatic > Freshwater > Lake > Sediment | place: USA: Wyoming | collected... | reverse complement strand
CGCTCTGCGCCAAAGGCTTGCACTCCCGCTACATCGTAGCCTCGGGCTGCGAAGTGCCTCCGTCGCTGTCGACCAAGCTGGAGAACATCAAGGCGGTCGTGGACACGACGAAGAAGTACGGTAGCATGACCGGCTAGAGTGGCAGCGCAAACGCTTTCCCTCATTTTCATTCTTAATCGAGGATGCCAATCAGATCGATCAATGAGGTGCTTTGGTTCATCCGTGGCATTCCAAGGAGAGATTCACTAGTTGAGACCAGAGGCGCGAATATCTCGGCCAAGAATCGATCTGTCGCTGCCCAAAGGCGAAAGATGGAATCGGAAACATTCATTTGTCGAGATGGCATCATATTCCCTAAGCCCCGACAGCTATTGGTCGGCAGCCGGGAGCGGAGGTTGAACCAATGACCGATAAGCCAATGGTTTGGATGGACGGAAAGCTGATGGAAGAGGACAAGGCGGTGGTGCCGATAATGACGCACGCCCTGCACTATGGCACGGGCGTGTTCGAGGGCATCCGCGTATATGAGACCTCCAAGGGCCGGGCGGTCTTTCGCCTCAGGGACCATATGGCGCGCCTGCTCGATTCCGCGAAAGCACTAGCTATGCCCATTCCTTACACGGTGGACGAGCTCTGTGAGGCCGTCCGTCTGGTCGTGCGCGAGACCAAGGTGGAGGTGGACTACATCCGTCCCATCGCCTTCTATAGCAGCAGCAAGAAGCCCAGGCGCATCGTTCTGAACCCCAACGATTTCAACGTCTCCGTGGCGATCGCCACTACTTACATGGGAACATACATGGGCGCAGATGAGATCGAGAACGGCGCGCGCATCATCACCTCCTCCTGGCAGAAGCCCACCAACACCTCCACTTCCCTGCAGGCAAAGATCTGCGGCAACTACGTGAACTCCGTCCTGGCCAAGATCGAATCGAATCAGGCCGGGGCCTCGGAATCGCTCATGCTCAACAGCAATGGCACAGTGGCCGAGGGACCGGGGGAGAACGTCTTCATGCTGAGGCACGGCAAGCTCATCACCCCGCCCATCTCCGCTGGCGTCCTGGAGGGGATCACCAGGGACAGCGTCACCATTCTCGCCAGGGACATGGGCATCGAGGTGGTGGAGAGGGAGATCACTCGCTCGGAGATATTCATCGCCGATGAGTTCTTCATGACCGGGACCGCGGCCGAGGTCACGCCCATCTCCTATTTGGATGGAAGAGCGATCGGCACTGGAAAGGCGGGGCCGATCACCAAGAAGCTGCAGAAGGCGTACTTCGACGCCGCTCGGGGTAAAGACCCGAAGTACTCTAGCTGGCTGGATTACGTAGGTTGAGTCTGGACACAGCGGCCGTCAACGAATCATGGCATGCCCCGCGATTCCATTGTCCATATAACGGGGCCGGAAATCAACAATACCTGCCAAGGCTTTGCGTGTGAGGAGCACCGATGCCGGAACTGCCCGAGGTGGAGATCGTCAGGCGCTACCTGGAGGAACGGGCCCTGGGAAAGAGGATAGATTCTGTCAAGGTAATTGATGCATCTATCCTGGAGGGTGTTACGACTAGGAAGCTGATCGATTCGCTCGTCGGCAAATGCTTCACCGCCGCCCGACGCCACGGCAAGCAGCTCTTCCTGCAGGTGGATGGAGGATTCCTAACGGCGCATCTCGGGATGACCGGGGATCTGATATCGATCGAGAGCGAATCTCCTCTGCCCCGGTTCGCCAGAGTGGTCGTCGGATTCCAGGGCGGCGAACGTCTGGTTTTCGAGGATGTGCGCAAGTTCGGGGCGGTCGGGTTCGTGAAGAGCACGAGCTCATTGCTCGCAAACAAGCGCCTGGGTCCGGACGTGCTCCTGGTGCGAGAGAAGGAGTTCGTGGAAAGGGTCAGGCGGCATCGTAAGGCCATCAAGATCGTGCTCCTGGACCAGAGGGTCGTGGCTGGAATAGGCAACCTCTATGCGGACGAGGCACTGTTCCAGTCTGGCGTGCATCCGAACGCTTCCGCTTCAAAACTGACGGACGGGGAGATCGAGAAGCTTTGCAGGAATGTGCGTCGCGTCCTGAAGCGATCTATCCAGGTGCGAACGGACTTCGACCGGCTCCCTCGCACCTATCTCCTGCGTTCTCGAATCGAAGGAGGGCGGTGTCCTCGTGGCCATTCTTCCTTGAAGAGCATCAAGGTGGGCGGGAGGACCACCATCTTCTGTCCTCGATGCCAGCGACCGTCCAAGGGATAGGGTCGGTCCTTCGTCTCGGTTGCCAAGGAAAGGTCAGGTTTCTTTACCTGGCAACGATATCCTTCTCGGGAGCAGATGACGCGATCCCTGGACGAGACGGACATCGTGCTGATCCAGATGCTTCTGGAGGACAGCCGTCGCCCGGAAAGGCAGGTGGCGGAGTTCCTGGAACTGACGACGGAGGAGGTGAGGCAGCGCATCAGCTCGCTCCACAAGGACGGACTGATCAAGACCTTCATCGCCCGCCTCACCCCCTCCTACCTCCGTTCCGTCAACGTTTTTATCGTCGGTCGATGCGACATCACCTCGCTGGAGGAAGCGAGGACCAAACTGGGCAAGAACGACGTCTCATCGTGGACGGGCATTGGCAGAGGATCACGCATATACGTGGCCGCCTCGCTGCGTCGGCTCATGCATCTTGACCATTACTTGATGTTTCTGAGGGAGGAGGTGGGAATGCAGGACCTCACCTTCGGAATACGCTCGGGAAAGCCAGACGTTCTTACGGAAAAAAGGGAGCTGGATGCGACGGATTTCCGTATTCTGGCGTCTCTGCGTCGCGATGCCCGCAAGAGCCATTTCGAGGTGGCGGAGGATATCGGGGTAGCGCGCGAGGACGTGGAGTTGAGGGTGCAGCGCATGCTCGCCGATGGCAGCGTGGAGTTCTCTGTCGAGCTCAACCCAGAGGCCACGAGGGACATCCTCTGTCTCTTCCAACTGTATAGAAGAGGAAGAGGAGATCTTCGCAAGTTCATGCGGGACATGCTCAATCTGCACTCGCCCCACATCCTCTTCTTCAATCAGTATCGCAATCTGCCCGACCTCACCATGGCCATGTGCTGGGTGAGGGACATGGGCGCGGTGCGAGAGATCAAGCGCTCCTTCGAACGCCATGGTGATTTCCATCACGTGGAAGCGAATCCGCTGCTGACAACCGGAATGATCGAGAACTGGGCGGACCGGTTGATCGTTGACAAGGCTCGCTCTCCGGACGGTAAGTGATGTTCACTTGCGGAAGGCGCGCAGGAAATTCCCGCTGAACAGCTTCTCCTTCATATCCTCGTCCGCCCAAGCCCCCGTCTTCACCAGGTCGATGAAATAGGGTTGGGAGTAGGCCAGCTCGAACAAAGGCCAGTCAGTGCCGAAGAAGGTCCGGTCCGGTATCTTCTCCGAAACATCCTTCAACCGACTGAGGACCATCTCTGGGTTCGAGGGCAGCCAGCCCTGCAGAGCGGAGCAATCGGTGTATGCGTTCTCGAAGCGTGCCAGCAGGGGATACATCTCATCCCGGAACTTGCCTCCCATGTGCGCTATCACCAGCTTGAGATCGTGGTGGCGTTCCAGCACTTTCGTGTAGTACGAGGGTCTGGAGAAGTTCTCGTCCAGCGGCCCCCAGACCGCGCCGGAATGCGTGACGACCATGAGACCGAACTCGTCCAGAAGCTTCCAGAACGGCCGGACGCGCTCCTCGTTGGGGAACCAGCCAGTGGGTGGGTAGACCTTCACCCCTCGAGCATCGTGCTTCTTCACATGCTTCTCGACCAAGCGGAGCGCCAGCTCGCCCCGCTGCGGGTCCACGCCCACGAAGGGAATGAGCTTCTCCGGGTAGACGGAGCAGGACTCGAACACCCAGTCGTTGAAGTACTCCACTCCTTCCTGCGTCGGTCCGACCAGGCCGAAGTCCAATGGAAGGATGACCGATTTATCGATCTTCGCCACTTCCATGTTCTGGATGAGCTCGTTGGCGTCCGTTTCCGAAGTGAGCCAATCCTTTCCCCCTTCTTGGGGGCCGCCGCTGAAATAGAGCGCATCCAGCAGCACCAGCGGCTCCAGGTACGCGTCCATTATCACGTTCGGGTACACGCTGCGCTTCCAGATGTGCACGTGGCTGTCGATGATCATGCGCTCGCACACCAAGGCAGTTCCCGGCTATTCAAGCTTGTTCGAGGAATCGGCCATTCGGACGGGGACAGAGGATATTTGGGGCGGCAAACGTTTCTTGGGTGCGGTGGATCAATGAGGAGTCGGACCGTAGCGATACTGCTGGCTTCAATATTGTTCGCGCTCTCTATCGCCTGTCTTCCGACGGCCGCTGCCGTGCATGCGGAGGTAGCGGTCCTGGCCGGGAACAATCATAGCGTCACGCTAACATCTTGAAAAAGGACAGACCCTGATCGTCGGATGGGATTCGACCGTCATCATGGATTTCGAGATCCGGGACGCGGACAACCTGCCGGTGCGCAATGAGCTGAACGTGAAGAGCGGTGGGACGATCATCCAGGCGGAGAAGAGCGGGGACTACAAGCTAATCTGGCATAATATTGGCAGTTTGGATACCAACCTAAGGTACGACTATTACACCGACACCGAGGGGCTCGTTGGCACGGTGCTCATGCTCATGGCCATCTCTGCCGTCGCAATAGTCCTCGTACTGGTAGTGATTGCCTATCTCGTGTTCTTCAAGCGCAAGGCGCCTCCTCAATTGCCTCCGCAGAACCCTGACTACTGAACGTAGCGAGGACGAGGCAAACCCCTTCCCCCGGATCTTTTTCTAGTCTATTTGATTCGACCAGGCGAGGAACTCGACCGGCCTCTACATCTTGTCTGCCACGCTCTCATCCTCAAAGCCCTTTCATGCTCCTCTTCTTGAGTATGAAGCTGGCGCCCGCCACGAAGACGAACGTGAACAGGACCAGGGCGGCGATATCGACATACCAGGGCATGACCGCCGCCTGCCCCATTCCATGGTTCAGTGCATCGACCAAATAGGTGAGGGGAGAGAACTGCGTGACCAGTCTGGTCGCGCCGCTCATCTCGTTCAGGGGAATGAAGATCCCGGAGATGAAAATGAGCGGGAACCGGACCAAGGCGGCGAGCATCATGATGTTTGCCGGCGTCTTACCGGCCGGGGAAGAGAGCAAGACCCCCAGGGAGGAGAAGCATAGGTTTCCCAGAACGAAGGCTAGGAACACCAATAGCACGTCCGCCAGCTGCAAAGGCAGAAACAGAAAACCCACTACACCAACGATGCTGCTAATAATGAGGCCGAACACCGCCCCCGCGATGACGTCGCCCAGGAGGATGATCTCTATGTTCACCGGATAGGAGAGAAGACGTTCGAAGGTTCCCTGCTGCTTCTCCCAGGGGACGATGAGGGGCCCTACCGACGATGATGTGAAGAAGAGGGACATGGCCAGGAAGCCAGGGAAGTACCTCTGGACATCCAGCTGCCGGCCGACGAAGAAGGCGAAGAACAGGAACGTGGGCAGGATAAGGCCGAAGATGAACACGGGCGCTTTCTTGTAGTATATCATCATGTCCTTGCGAGCTGTGACCCTCACCCCCCGGACGAAGATGTGCCAGTTCACGACGGCACCTCGCACAATTTCACGAAAACATCCTCCAGGCTGAGCCCGGCAGTGCTTAGCGAAACGATCCTCAGACCGTGCTCTTTCCTGAAGCCCATCAGATACTCGATGATCGCTTCGGGGTCCTCGGTCAGCAGGCGAAGCTTGTCCCCACACGCGTCAGCCCTCTGCAGGCTAGGATGCTTCAGGAGGGCTATGTCCACCTGGCGATCGAACGCCACTTCCACCGCCGGGGTGAGCTGGAAGGCCGCCCGCAGCTTCTCCGGGGAGTCGCAGGCCACGACCTTGCCCTTGTTGATGATGCATACCCTCTGGCACAGGCGGTTCGCCTCCTCGATGTTGTGCGTGGTGAGGATCACCGTGCTTCCCCGTTGGTTGATCTGCTTGACCATGTCCACGATCAGCCGACGGCTCTGCACGTCCAGTCCCTCGGTCGGTTCGTCGAGGATTAGGAGGGATGGCTCGTAGACAAGCGCGCAGGCGATGCTCACCCTCTGCCGCATGCCCTTGGAGAACTTGCGTACCAGGTCGTGCTTCCTCTCCTTGAGGCCCAGATCGTCTAGCAGGGCGTTGCTTCGTTCTTCCCTCTCCTTCCTCGGCAATCCGTAGTAACGGCCGACAAGGTCCACGTTATCAAGTGCCGAAAGGTCTGGGTAGACGTTGCCAACCTCAGGGATGACGCCCATCTGCATCTTGGCCTCAAGCGGGTTCCGCGCTAACTCTATTCCATCAATGGTGATGCTGCCGGAGTCGGGCTTGAGCACCCCGGTGACCAAGCGGATGGTGGTGGTCTTGCCCGCTCCGTTGGGGCCGAGAAGGCCGAAGAACTCGCCCTTCTGGACGATCAGTTCAACATTGTCCACGGCCGTGACCTGGCCAAAACGCTTGGTCAGGCGCTCGATCCTCAAAGCAGGTTCCACGATACCCGGAGTGGCCGTCTGTTCACAAATAGTTGTTCTCTGGGCCTAGCGACCTTCGCGACGGATATCGTCCCTCATGCGCAGGGGTTGGATGCATCTGATGATGCAAACTAGTGCGTTTCCCGGTCTATCCTCGTATTTATGGGCACAGTTAACGCACTTAATGGATGGAGCCTCCATCCATACTAATCTACTTATTAACAATTGACGTTCTGGAGACGATACTCGCTATACTTGCGAGGGGGTGGAACCTAGTGAAGAGAGAGGAAATTCTAGCTGGATTGGAGAAATCGGTTATTGGCGGAAAGAGGGACGAGGCGGTCAAAAACGCCAAGGCCGCCCTGGAAGCCGGCGTCAAGGCGCTGGATGCAATCGATCACGGGCTCATCAAGGGAATGACCATCGTAGGCGACAAATATGCCGTCCACGAGCTGTACCTTCCCCAGGTGCTCCTGGCGGCCGATGCCATGTACGGAGCGCTGGACGTGCTCATACCTCACATCCCTAAGGAGGATGCCAAGAAGCGCGTCAGCGTCGTCATCGGCGTCGTCGAAGGCGATGTGCACGATATCGGCAAGAACCTGGTGAAGACCATGTTCACTGCTGGTGGAATGAGCGTCACTGACCTTGGCCGCGATGTCCCCATCGAGAACTTCGTCAACAACGTCAAGGAGAAGGAAGCGAACGTGGTGGCTATGAGCACCCTCATGACCCCGACCATGGACGGCATGAAGCTATGCGTCGATGGCCTGATCGAATCGGGCCTGAGGATGAAAGTGAAGGTCATCATCGGCGGCGCTCCGACCTCCCAGGAGTTCGCGGACGACATCGGCGCCGACCTGCACGGCATCAACGCGCAGGAAGCGGTGTCAAAGGTGAAGGGGGTGCTTTAGACATGATGAACCATATCGAGAGGGCTGTCAGTTCTCTTCAGGATAAGCCGGTCGACCGTCTCACGACCTATCCGATCGCCACCGGCGTGCAGCGCAGGCTGCTGAGCACCCCGACCACCTATGCCGAATGGTGCTCTGACCCGAGGAAGTACGCGGAAGCGTTCATCGCCGGACAGAGGGTCATGGACTACGACTTCGCCATCGGACTGATGGACCTGTCCGTGTGCGCCGGGGACTTTGGCGCCGGCGTGCGCATGGACGAGCAGAACACTCCGTTCGTCGTAGATCCGCTGGTCAAGAAGCCGGAGGACTACGAGACGAAGTTCGCCAACCTGCCGGACGTGAAGAAGGGACGCAGCCACGTCATCCTCGAAGGCACGAAGATGTTCGCGGAGAGATTGGGCAAAGAGATCATCACGGCCGGGTTCCTGGAGGGACCGCTGCTGATCCTCACCCAGAGCGCCGGAGCGGAGAAGGTCTTCATGGACATGTACAACAACCGCTCCGCGGTGCACAAAGCGCTCAAAGACATCACGGCCTATGACGCCGAGATGGTCAAGGGCTTCGCGCAGGCCAAGCCGGCCGGCCTGGTCTGGGACTATCTCTGGGCCTCTTACTCCTGTCTGGGAGACCAGGAGTACGAGGAGTTCGAGTCGCAGTACGCCCGCGGCCTGAACAAGCTCACGGCCGACAACGGCATGGCCTTCTGCGTACACAACTGCGCCGACCTGCCGCACCTGGACACGCAGATCAAAGCCTTCAAGCCGGCCATCTACAGCATGGCCTGGTATCCGCTGATACCGGGGTCGCCCTCCGCCAAGGAGACGATCATGAAGGGCTACGCCGACGCCTGCCTGGTGGCGGGCAACATCGATCCGCAGGCCTTCGTGCGCTTCTCCACCGAGAAGATCGAGAGGACCACCATGAACCTGCTGCAGGAGGTCAAGACCGCGCTCTGCGCCAAAGGCTTGCACTCCCGCTACATCGTAGCCTCGGGCTGCGAAGTGCCTCCGTCGCTGTCGACCAAGCTGGAGAACATCAAGGCGGTCGTGGACACGACGAAGAAGTACGGGCAGATAACCTGCTGAGCGTGCATTCAAACCCTTTTTTCCTTTTCATCTTTTTCTTCCTCATTCTGCTCATAGGTGGCCCCATCAACGACCTATGGAAGGATCATCCCCTCGTTATCAGCTATATCTGAAATATCAGAATATTCAAATAAAGAGAATTGCATGCTCCGGCAGATCGAGATGACTACAAAGAGAGCGGGCAAGTGCTGCGTCCCTTCGGTGACAGAGAACGGCTACCGGGTGGAATCGGTGGTGGGCATCGACGAGCGAGGACAGATGGTCCTTCCCAAGGACGTGCGATCCAAAATGGGAATCGAGGCGGACGACAAACTGGCAATCGCTCTTTCCTACAAAGAGGGGAAGGTGTGCTGCATCCATATCTTCAAGGCGGACAAGCTCGAGGACCGTGTCAAGGAAGTGGCTGGGCAGATGCCCGGGGCGGCTAGCAGGTGAACCGTTGTCAGCAACAATACGGATAGAGACGCGGTTGGGATCCAAGGAGAAGTGGGACCACTTTCTCTTTCGCTGGGGGTACAAGCGCTCCGAGCACTCGGTTGCTCCTGGCCTCTATTCGGTGGGAGCGCCTTCGCCCGAGTCCTCGGTCTTCGTTTCCGCGAATCTCACGCTCAGCTTCGATGCTTTGCGCTCCTCCCTCGATGGAATGAGCGCCTACGTCCTAGTTCTGGACACGAAAGGCATCAACGTATGGTGCGCGGCTGGCAAGGGCACCTTCGGTACCGAGGAAGTGATCAAGCGCATCAAGGCCTGTGAACTCGATAAGGTCGTTAGTCACAGAAAGGTCATTCTCCCTCAGCTAGCTGCTCCTGGAGTGAACGCCCTGGAAGTCAAGAAGAGCACGGGCTTCCAGGTCCAATGGGGACCGGTGCGCACGAAGGACATTCCGGAATTCATGCGCCAAGGCAAGGCCACGCCGGAGATGCGCAAGGTGACGTTCACGCTCAGGGAGAGGGCGGTGCTGGTGCCGGTGGAGATCGTGCACACCTTCCTGTACATGGCCTTCTTCTCGCTCCTGGCCTTTCTGCTGGGAGGCTTGGTCCTTGCTTTGGCAGCGGTCGCCGTGATCTTGGGCGGTGTGGCTCTATTTCCCCTCCTCCTACCTTTCCTGCCTACCCACGAGTTCAGTTCGAAAGGCATGATACTGGGCATTCTACTCTCCTTGCCATTCTCTCTATATTCCCTGACCTTGGGAGATGCGGTGGACCTGGAGCTGGTGGTCAGGGTCTTGGCCTTCGCTTTGCTGATGGCCCCCTGGGTCTCATTCCTGGCGCTCAACTTCACCGGATGCTCGACCTACACATCCAGAACGGGCGTGCGCAAGGAGATATTCCGTTGGATACCGGTCATGGCGATCATGTTCGTCGCCGGAATCGTGCTTGGGGTCGTTTCCCATTTTGCTGGAATGGGTGGTGTGCTATGAGTTTCATAGAGATCGGGGATGAGGAAATAGTATTCGAGCCGTTGAACGGTGAGAAGAACACCCTTCGCTACGCGGAGAAGAGATGCATTGGATGCGGGGTCTGCAGCTCAGTATGCCCGCACGGGGTGTTCGTGCAGAACGGGAAGAAAGCGGTCATGCGGCGGTACGAGGCGTGCATGGAATGCGGCGCCTGCGCTCGCAACTGCCCGACGGCAGCTATCATGGTCAACAGCAGCGTGGGTTGCGCCGCTGCCATGATACGGGCCGCTCTCACAGGCAAAGGGGTGGATTGCGAGGACCTGGAGTGCTGCTGACGCCACCAGTCGTGTCGATGGGACCGGTTCAAGTTACCGAAACATTGACATCCTATCGATGGATTCTAGCGGCGGAAGTGAACCGGCATGAAGCTAGCGCAGATCGCGGGCTTTCTGGGTAGCGGCAAGACGACGCTACTCATCGACGTCTCCAAGGAACTGGTCCTGCGAGGGCACCGCATAGCCATCATCGTGAACGATGTGGGCGAGATCAACGTGGACGCGAAGTTCATCGAGACCTACGGCCTCAAGGCCCGGGAGATATCGGGCGGATGCATCTGCTGCCAGATCGCCGGTTCCTTCGCCAGCACCATCGCCGTTCTGCACAACACCTTCAAGCCGGACATCGTCATCGTCGAGCCTTCGGGAGTGGCCATACCCTGGGGATTGAAGCGAGCGGCCGAGTACTCGGAGGCGGAGAGCGACGTCATCATCGAGCATGCGCCGGTCATCACCCTGGTGGATGCGATCCGAGTGGACCTGCTCATGAACGCGGTGAGGCGCCTGGTGGAAACACAGATACGCGAGGCGGACGTGGTGCTCATAAACAAAGTGGATGCCGCCAACGAGGAGCAGATCGAGAAATCGCGCAAGCTCATCAGGGGCATCAATGAGAAAGCCGAGATAATGCTCGTCTCCGGCCGCACCGGCAAAGGGCTGAAGGAGGTGGCGGACGTGATCGAGAAGAGGGTCTCGCCCCGCTACGATGAAGCGGTGGAGAAGGAATTGCTCAGGAAGCAGTACGGGGGCGACGGGGCTTGAGCCAAGGCCATCACTCCAAAGAGGAAGACGAGGAGCTGCACCTGGAAATGCATCGCGCGGCCGACGAACTGGGAAAATTCGCGGCCAAGATGCGCATCCGCGATCCTAAGGGCATCTCTCCGGTGAAAGCAAAGAAGTTCATGGGCTCGCTGCTCGTGACCGTCACCAAGGAATGCTTCTCGGTGGGTGCGGACCTCATTGGCCATGTGAAGGCGTTCATGCACACGCCAGATGGAACATTGATGGGTAGTCTGGTTGACCTCGAAGTAGGGGTGCAACTCACCTCCGGGCTGAGCGAGAACAAGTTCAAAGAGGCGGAGGTCATTCTCCATGTCATCGTGCATGGCATCTGGGACGACAAGGTGCGCGATGCCACCAGGGTCGGGATCCAGAAGGTCATCAAGCAGTATGGCCTGGAGCTGGAAGTGCTTCAGGACTACTTCGAGACAGAGAAAGGTATCGAACACCACATCAAGAAGTGAGGAATACAATGACAGGGATGGACGGATACTGGGAAGCGATGAAGTCGAAGGGGTTCACCCCCAACACCATGCGATCGATCCGTCGGATGAAGTGCCCCAACTGCGGCTTCATTTTCTCTTTGACCTATGCCCGGACGTTCGCCTGCCGGGGCTGCTCCATGTCCGTGAGCGGCTGCCCGAAGGTGCGCTGCGCCAAGTGCGACCACGAATTCTTCCTGCGGGAGATGCCTGAGGTCGGTGACGAGCACCGCGAGCGCTCCCTGGCGGACCACATGGGCGATATAGTGGACGATTATTACAAAGAACAGGGCATCAAGAAGAACCGTTGAGCTCTCATCTCTTTCGACCGGCTCAATCCAAGGCCTTGGTGCAAATGGCCACGAAGCGCTTGATCTCTTCTTCTGGGGGATTGGCGAACGAGTACTCGCTGGTGATCCTGCACGATCCAATCTCCCGCTGCAACGCATCGTCCAGAACGCAGGAACGGCTGCTTTTCTGCCCACTTTTCTCCAGGATGCGGTCCGCGCAACGATTGCGACAGCCGTTGATGGTGACCAGCTGGTTCATGTCCACCCCGCTCATGGAGAGCATCAAAGGAGAGACGGCGATGGAGCAGACGGAGAACTGCACGATACGGCTCTGGTTCTTCTTGGCGAACTCCTCGATCATTTTTTCCAGCACGAAGCCTCGTTCGCCGTTGGCGCCGCAGACGCATACCCCTTTTCTCATCGGGAACTCATCTCCTGAAGGAACTTGGCTATGCAGGTCTCGGCCTCCTTGATGTTCTTCTCGCTCACCATGGGATACTTGTTCAGAAAGATGACCGCCCTGGGCTGCACTCCGAAGCGTATGAGGCCCTGGTTGCCGCACCCTCCCTCGCAGGCGTCCACGACCACGGTGCTCTGCGGGTCCAGCGCACGGATCTCCTCTATCGGTCGCTCGAGATCCGCCAGCGCCGGACCGAGCGTCACCACTCTGATCTCAGAGCACTTGGCCAGGTTACGCACCGCCGCTCGCAGCACCCTCGCGCCCGGGCTGTAACCGCCGCAGATGACCACATTGAGCATCTAGCGCTTCACCTCATGGAACTGCCGGGGCTTGCCCACGGCGGTGATGAGGAGCCTGGTCTCCAGCAGAACGTCCCCGCCCCACTCCGCGCCCATGCTCGCCCTCATGTCATCGCGCTCCACCACCACCTCGATGTTCTCCGCTCCAGCGAGCTCAGCGCGCTTTCGCACCATCTCCCCGCCGTCCTGGCGGGCGTATTCGATGGCATCGGTCAGCGATTCGAACTCCCTCTTCTCCGTGGGAGAGAAGTACAGGCAAGCGGGGTTCTCCATTACGCCCAGTCCGGGCTTTGGCCGCACCAGTATCTCGACCGTCTCGATGATGCTGCCGGTGATCGCTCCCACGGCGTTGCCGACCTCCATGTGCGTTGGCAGCACGAGCTCGGTCTGGAATTTATCCGCGACCTGTGGAAGATACGCTTCCACCGGAGCGCCGATCCCGACGATCTTCTTGTTGAGCTTGAGCCTGCATGAATAATCGATACCGTCCGCCAAGTTCACGAACTTGTTCAAGAAGTCCCCTGCGACCTTGCAGTAGGTGGTCTCGGAGGTCTCCTCGTACACCAGTTTCTTCAGCAGTTCGGTGGCGATCTTCTCGACGACCATGCGCTTGACATCGGCGCAGAACTCCTCCGGCGTCGTCTCCAGCGCCTTGGCCTGGATATCCACCGCTATCTTCGAAGGCTCCGGATCATATTCCACATAGCTGCCCATGGTATGCAGTATGTCCGTGGGCGTGAGGCCGATCCTCTGCACCAGGCCGAGCTCTTCCAGACGGCGGATGTTGTATGAGAAGGGATGCACGCCCGTGATCTCGCTGACCTCGTTTATGGAACGTGGTTCTTGCTTCACCAGCTCCACCAACCTCTGCTCCTCCAGGCTGAGTTCGAAGCCTTTGATCTCCCGGGAGAAGATGAAGAACTCCGTGATCTGGTTCACCGCCCCCAGCTCGGTGTGCGCCGCCTGCGGCCTCTGCTTCAACTCCCGAGCTTGCAGCAGCTTGGGCTTGATCATGGGATACATGGACTGGGCGATGCACAATGGCACCACCCGCAGAGGGGAGAGATATTTCTTCTTGTTATGCACGACGATCCGGCTGTCCCCTCCTATTCCAGAGGTGGAGATGTCCGCCGCCCTCACCCTGGTCCTCCAGCCTCCGATCATGGCGCCTTCTGGGTCCAGACGGGGGCGTCCGTTGCGCAGGATTCCTATGTCGGTGGTCGTACCTCCGACGTCGATCACCACCGCGTTCTCTTCCTTGGTCAGGTACTTGGCCCCAGTGAGACTGGCGGCCGGACCGGAGAGGATGGTCTCTACTGGTCTTTCCTTGGCCACCACCTCGCCCATGAGCGAACCGTCACCCTTGACGATCATCAAAGGAGCATCGATCTTGTGCTCCGCCAGAACCTTCTTCACCGAAAGGACCAAGTCCGAGATGATGGGGATGAGCTTGGCGTTGAGGACCGCGGTCAGAGTGCGCTCGTGGAATCCCAACCGGGAAGAGAGCTCGTGACCGCAGACCACGGGGTGCTCGGTCACGGAGCGCATCATCTCCTTGAGGGCGATCTCGTGCTCGGGGTTGCGCACGCTCAGATAGCTCGACACGGCGTAGCCGTCCACCTTGTCCATGGTCTTCTCCACGAACTCCCTGGCCGCGTCGGTATCCAAAGGGTCCTTCTCGTCCCCCATGAGGTTGTGACCCCCGACGATCTCCACCAGTTCGTTCACCGGGATGGCCCGGTTGAACTCATGTCCCACAACGATCAGACCGACCCGGCAGCCTTTGCCCTCCACCACGGAGTTCGTGGCCAGAGTAGAGGAAACGGACACCAGCTGTACGTGTTCGAACGCGCTTCGATCCAGTTTGTCTATGGAATTCAGAATTCCTATCGCCAGATCGTTGCGCGTGGTGAGCGCCTTGGCCTTGCTGAGGATATTGCCGCTGGAAAGGTCGATGATGACTGAGTCGGTGTAGGTGCCCCCGGTGTCTATCCCTAGTCCCAAGTTCATGTGCAGGCCTCTCGTGAGCCCTTGGTCAATAGTCCAGAGCTGCGTGATTTTCACCTGAAATGCGTTCCCATTCATTATAAGTTTGCACAATCGTTTATTGGGTTCTGAGAGGACTGCTGGAATAGCATCGAGAGCGAAGATCAACCTACGCTTTCGACGGCCTCGTCATTAATCCTTCGGCGGAACCGGGTGCTACGAGAAATGAGGTCCTCCAGATTCCTTGTCGTAACCCTCTCCACCTTCGGCAGGCCATCAGGGAAGGTGCGCTCCAGTTCTTTGATCAGGTAATCATGGACCACCCCGGAACGCCTGATGCCAACGGCATCCCAGCGATCCACCAGTTCCAGGGAGGCATCCTTTCCCCCGCGGAAGAAGGTCTCGGCGAGCACGGACGTGACCACTGCGTTCTCCGAGAGCACGGCCAGATCTGCCTCTCTGACCGCGTAGGAGTTGCCGTTGAAGGCTACCGCCAGACCTCCTCCCCGCTTGACCATGCGCAGCGCCTGCACGTCGGTGATGCCATCTCCAACATACATCGTATCCTCGATGCCGATGCCGGTCTTCTTGCAGATGTCCACGATGGCGGCCGCCTTCTCCTCCCCACCTATGGGGTTCACTTCCATCACCAGACGGAAGGAGGGCAGGTCGGTGATCTCGGTCCAGAATATCTCGTCCAGGCGGAGGATGGTCTTCTGGTCCCTCGAAGTGAAATCCTTGAGCGTCTTCGCCCCGGCCGGTATCTCGATCAAAGGCATGGCGGCGATCTCCTCCGCCATGGTCTGGATGCTCTTCCCCTCCCAGTCCTCCATGCGCGTCTGGTCCAGGGAGACCCTGGTGCAGAAAACGTTCTCGAAGGGAAAACCAAGGCGGTCGCAGACCGCGCTCACGTAGTGCTCGTAGCTCGTGGACACGATGAAGGAGGCCATGAGCTCGGGGATGAAACGCATGGCCTTGTCCGCGCCTGGGAGGATGGCTACGTGATGCTTCGAGAACTCCAACACGGCGTGGTCCGTAGCGCCGTGGGCCTTGAGGAAAGGGAGCACGAGGCGAAGCTTGTCATCCGCCTTGTAGCCAGAGCGGTGCAGTACGTCCGCCAGTACATCGTCGTACCGGCTGATGAGGGCGAAGAACCTCGCTCCTCGTTCCAGGTACTTCTCGCACAGTTCCAAGGCGTTGTCGTTCCGGGTGATCGGCCCCTCTAGGTCGGTGACGAACTGCTTGCCCTCGTAGGCGATGACTTCCTCCAACCCCTCGAAGTCCACGCGCGCACCTCAGAACTCGCCCCGGGCGATTGCCTCATCGACCGCCGGGGTCAGGTCGTATGGCCCGCTCAAGGGACGGCCTTCCTCGTAAAGTTTTCCGTTGCGGATCGTCACGCTTCCGTCCGCGAAGAGCTTGATGGTGAAGGTGACCAACGGCAGCTCCCGCTTCTCTCCGTCCGCCCGCATCCTTTTGAACAAGGGACCCGCCTCGATCTCGTCCTTGGGCAGAAGGTCAACTGCCAGTTTGCCGATCTTCGCGTCCTGCTCCTGCCAGAGCTTCTTGTATTCGGGGGTGCTAAGGGAAAAGGAACAGAAGGTCAGGGCTGGTCCCTCCTCCCGGTCCGGCTTGCGCAGGTGCATCGTCGCTCCGTGCCGGTCGGACCCGGTGGCGATGATCCTATGGATGACCTCCTGCTTGGAACCGCTCGGTCCTCCTGGCAGAGCAGGATGCAGGTTCAGGAGGTCGAAGCGGGTGCAGGTGTCGCTGTCCATCCCTAGCGCGTACCCAGCCAGCACACCCAGTTCGAACGGATATCCGTGGATCAAGGTACGCATCTTCTCGCCATAGGCGGTGCGCCATTCTTCCTTGGTCCCGCCCTTCATCTCGGCCCGGAAGCGCTTCCAGGAAAGGGTGATGAGCGGGATGCCATGGCCGTGCACCAGTTCGAAGAACTTCTTCCGCTCCACGTAGTCTGGATGCTGAGGTTCCTCATCCTCGTCCCAATTGCAGAAGACGAATGCCATGGAGGCGTCCAGCACCCCTTCCTTCCTCTTATGAATGACAGTGTTGAGAATGTTTCGGGCCGCTTCGTCCCGGCCGGAGGAGAACCAACCCAATCTCAGCATTCCTTCCGTCTCCCCTTCATCTCCCTTACATGGTCTTGAACATCCTTCTCTTCGGGATAGGCGCTCCTGCCCACCCCGCCAATGCTCTTGGCGGCCACCTTCGCGCCGAAGCGAGCGCAGTCGCGGGGCTTCCATTCCAGAAGCATGCCAGCAAGGAATCCGGCGGCGTAGACATCCCCACCCCCGGTCTTGTCCACCACCTCCGCCTTGATGGCTGGCACCTTGATGAGCCCTTGTTCGGTCATCACCAGCGATCCCTTGCCTCCCAGGGTGCAGGCGACGGTGCTCACCCCCTCTTCATGCAGCTCCTCCACGGCCTCCAGCTCGTCCTTCTTTCCAGTGAGATGCCAGACCTCGCGCTCGTTCACGAAGAGCACGTCCGAGCGCTCCAACAAGGACCGGAGGGCCTTTCTTCCCCTCCGGGCGTAGAGCTCCCCCGGGGCGAAGGAAAGGATGGTCTGGTCCGAAAGGCGCTTGGCAGCCTTCACCTGCTGGCGCAGCCCTTCGTCCGCCACGAGAGAGCTCATGTGCACCAGGCGGAAGCGGTTAACGTATTCGATATCGTGTTCGTTGATGACCAGACGATCGTTGGCGTTCGGGCAGACCATTAGCGCGCGGTCCTCCTCGGCTATGAGCGAGAGACAGACCCCGCTCTCCCCTTGGCGTCGGACCCTCTGGAGGTCGACGCCCTTCATCCCCTTCAAAATGATATCCGCGCCTTCGTCCTCGCCCACCACGCCCACGAAGCCAGTGGCGAACCCCATTCTCGCCAAGGCATAGATGGTGTTGGCCGCGGAACCCCCGCCGCCGCATCCTCGAAGCTCGCCCCGCTGCCCTAGCTTAGGGATCAGTTCAGAGAGCTGTCTGGAAGTGCCGAAGGTCTCGGCTCCCGGTTTGAAGGCTCGGTCGCCCAAGGAGAGCGAGCTGACCTGGTAGATGAGGTCCAGGTTCAATGCACCGATGCCCACCGCGTCCTTCATCTTCACAGCGGAAGAATGCAGCCGCGACTAGTTTATCGTTTGTTCTGCCGACGGAGTTCAGAAGAGGTGCTCGGGCACCAGCTTGGCCTCACCGCCCACGGTACATCGGAGCGTCTCGAGGCCCAATCCCTCGATGCGGCTCCGGACCTCGTTCACCTGCTCCAGGCGGCAGTTAACGTAGACCGTTGCACCGGTATCGATGGAGAAGTAGACCGGCAATCCATCATGGCGCATCTGCTTCACTTCCAAGATCACTTTGACGGTCTCGGGGCGCCAGAGCACCAGTTCGTCGATGCCGGTCATGGTTATGCCGTGGAGCAGGAGGGTGTCCGTCTCCGCCAGCGAGCATATGCGGTCGATGTCTCGGGCGTAGATCGCCCTTTCCATCTTGTCAAGCGCCTCGATCACGTATTCGAGCCGGGCCTTGAAGAAGGGGGAAGACGCAACCTCACGGTGCGCGACATCGGTGAACTTCTTGGCCGGGACCAGAGCGCAGACGATCCCCATGTCCAGCTGCTCCGGGGAAGCCAGTTGCCGGGAGTGGCTATCCTTATCTCCCGTGCCTGCGGACCAGCGCGAGAAGCCGCCTGTGACTGCCCGAGATGCCGAACCAGCGCCCCTCCGCGCAAAGCGCGAGATCTCTTCCAAGCCCATTTCCAGGTCCAACGCCGCTACCGTGGCCACTGCCAAAGCAGCGAATCCCGACGCGCTCGCCCCCAGACCGATGTTGGAAGGGAAGCTGTTCTCCGAGACCATGCGGAAGCCGCTCTTCTCCTTGGCCATGGTCCTCAGTGGATCGACCACGGCCTTGATCCGTTCCAGCTCCCTCCCCTTGGCCGCCTTGCCGTCGAACTCCGCCCTGTCCTCCTGATGGCCGAACTCGATGGTGGTGAGGGTGCGGATAGGTGCCGTGCACACGGAAATAGAATCGTGATACGGAAGACGGAGGGCCTCGTCCTTCAGCCCGTGGTATTTGATCAGCCCCTGGATGGGATATGCCATTGCAGACGCTTTCATGTGCACCTCATATGTCGAACAGCACCGTGACCGATGGCTCTTGCTGGTCCACCGTCAGCATGTGGTAGGTGACCGCCTTCACATCATGCCGCCGTCCGTGTTTCTTCTCGTCGAACTTCTCTCCTTTGGCGTGGCAAGAGAGCTGAAATCCCTCGATGCGCACCCGGAACTGGCCGAGCACCAGCATCTTGGCGTCCCGGATGTAGAGGAACTCAGAGAGGAAGGCGTAGAGCAGCGATTCCAGATCATCGCCCTTCACCTCGAAGGAGATCTCCGTCCGAGGCTCGATCCTGGAGGCGTGCACCATCTGATCGAAGAGCGCATAGGCCGCGTTCTCGAAGCATTCCTCCAGGGTGGCGCCGTGGGCTTTGAGCATGACGTCGGCGGTGTGTTCCAGGAGCTCGTAGCGCATCCGTTCTGGACATGCAGCGCGACGGTTAAAACGCTTTTGACGGGCGGGCGAGAAAGTCTAATAAGGCGATGCGCGTTCGAAGGGCCATGCGTCTGCTCATCATCGGATGCGGTTCCATCGGCAACGTCCTGGCCAGGGCGGCGGAGGACATGCCGGAGGTGAACCGCATGTACATCACCGACAAGAATGAGCAGCGGGCCGAGGCGCGGGCCAAAGAGTATTCCAAGGCCAAGCTGACCCGCTATGACGATGACATCATCCTTAGGATCATGGACGAGGTCGATCTGGTCATCGAGGCGGCGAGCCAGGATGCGGCTAAGAAGTTCGCCCCCATATGCTTGGAGCGAGGTCGGGACATAATGGTCATGAGCGTAGGGGCGTTCCATGACGACGCCTTTCGCGAACGATGCTTCCAGCTGGCGCGACAGAAAGGCGGGCGCTTGTACATTCCCTCCGGCGCGGTCTGCGGAACGGATGGCCTACGCTCCGCCCAAGGCCGAATAGACGAGGTGTATCTCATCACCACCAAGGGCCCAGGAAGCTTCCAGGACGTGCCTTATCTGAAGGAGAAGGGGATTGATGTCAACGGTCTCAAGGGAAGCACCATTCTCTTCGAGGGTCCGGCGCGAGAAGCCGTCCGACTGTTCCCCAAGAACGTGAACGTGGCGGCCACGGTCAGCCTTCTGGCCTTGGGGTTCGAGAACACCAAGGTCACCCTGGTCTGCGATCCAACGACCGAGGTGAATTCGCATCTCATCCTGGCCAAGGGTCCGTTCGGAGAGATTCGAGCGGAGATACACAACACCCCGTTCCCTGGGAATCCGGCCACCAGCTACCTGGCCGCGCTGTCGGCGGTGGCGGCCTTGAAGAGCATCGCCACCAACGTGTGGATCGGGGTCTGATCTCTTTCGCGAGAGCCCGACATAGGATTAAATCGCCTCAGCAACCTTCCTCCGCCGAGTGAGCCGATGAAGGAACGCATCCTCCGCATTTTCGAGAACGCTCCGAAGGACCTGGACGCGGTCGCGATCATCAACGATGTAGAACCGAATCTCGACATCAACTTCTTCTACGCCACTGGTGCCACATCCGGTCTCTTCGAAGGTTGCGTGGCACTGCTTTGGCCGGACGGCCGGTCGGAGATGTTCGTCTCGATTCTGGAGGAGACCAGCGCCCGGTCCACCGATGCCGAGCTTCACGTGTTCAAGAACCGGGTGGAGAGAGAGCAGCTGCTCAAGGACGCCCTGAAGAAGACAAAAAGGCTGGGAGTGAGCGGTTCTGGATTGACCCTTCGTCAGCTGAGCGACCTTAAGAAGTTCACCGAGGCGGAGGTGGTGGACGTCTGGAAGAGCATCGAGACCGTCCGAGCGGTGAAGGATACGTCGGAGATAGAGCACCTGCGCCAAGCCTGCCTCATCACCTCCGAGGTGGCCGACCTCGTCCCAGGGATGTTGCATGAGGGGTTGAGGGAATACGAGGCGGCGGCGGAGATCAATTACTTGATGCAGAAGAAGGGAGCCAGCGCCCCCTCTTTCAGCACTAACGCCTCCTTCGGTGCGAACGCGGCGGAACCACACCATCTCCCGGGGGAAGATCAGCTGCGCAAGGGTCAGTGCGCGCTATTCGATTTCGGAGCGCTATGCCATCGCTACGGTTCCGATCTCACCCGTACCTATTACTTCCGCTCCGTTGACAGGAGGCAGAGACGCATGTACGAGGTGGTGCTCGAGGCTCAGAGGCTGGGTATCGAGTGCGTGCGCGAAGGAGCGAAGGGCAAGGACGTGGACGCCACCGCCCGCCGGGTCATCGAAAGCTCCGAGTTCAAGGGGCTTTTCAATCACTCCCTGGGCCACGGCCTGGGGCTGTCCGTGCACGATGGGATCAAGATGTCCCAGGAGAGCGACCTCGTCCTGAAGGAGAACATGGTGCTCACGGTCGAGCCAGGAATATATGCAGCCGGAGAGGGCGGCGTACGCATAGAGGACGTGGTGCTCGTCACCAAGAACGGCTGTGAGGTCCTTACGAACGCGAAGAAGGAATTGAAGGTGATCTGATGGAAGACTTCATGCAGGCCGCGATAGAACGCATGCGAGACCAGGGAGCACATTTCTGCGATGCGCGCCGGCAGAGGATTGGGTTCCTCCGCATCATCGTGGTGGACGGGTCGGTGCGCACCTTGTCCCGCGATACCCTAGGAGGACTGTGCCTGAGGGCCAGAGCTGGCGGCTCCTGGGGATATGCTTCATGCTCCACGCTGGAGAAGAAGGAGGTACTAGCTGCGGCGGACAAGGCGGCCGTCAACGCCCGGGTCGGAACGGCCAAAGGCGTGCGCATCCCGGAAAGAAAGGCGGTCCAGGTGGATTTCAAGCCCAAGATCCAGAAGCATCCGGACCAGGTCCCCCTGGAGGATAAGTTGTCGCTCGTCGTTGATCTGGACAAGGCTCAGCGCAGTGACGAGCGCATCGTCAACTCCAACGCCATGTACCTAGAGCAAGTGAAGGACAGCCTGGTCATGGATTCCTACGGTTCTAGCATCAAGTGGCAAGAGGTCCGGGGGCGACTGATGGCCCAGTCCGTTTCCTCCGATGGCCAGAGGATGGAGGCCTTCTACAAGATGGTGGATGGAACGGGAGGCTACGGCCAGTTCCAGGGAACGGACGTCGGGACCATGGGGCGGAGTTGCGCCGAGGAGGCGATCAAGATGCTGAAGGCCAAGAAATGCCCCTCCGGCTACCATACCTGTATCACTGACCCACTGATCTCCGGGCTGCTGGCACACGAGGTCATGGGCCATGCGTCGGAAGGTGATGAGATCGTCAAGAAGCGCTCGTTCCTCAGTGAGGTGGTGGGCAAGCAGGTGGCCAGCGAGCTCGTCACCATGGTGGACGATGGCACCGTGCCCGGAGCATATGGAAGCATACCGTTCGATGACGAAGGCACGCCCTCATCCAGAACGACCATGATCGACCATGGCGTGTACAAAGGATACATGCACAGCCTGGAGACGGCGGCGGAGATGGGCGTGCCACCGACGGGCAACGGACGGGCGGAGAGCACCTCCAGAAGGGTGTTCGTGCGTATGACCAATACCTACTTCGAGGCGGGTGACTGGAAACTGGAGGAAATGATCGAAGGGGTGAAGTTCGGAGTACTGACCGATCGGGCCATCAGCGGCATGGAGGACCCGGTGGGCGGGGGCTTCGAGGCCCAGGTTCTTCGGGGCTTCCTCATCGAGAATGGACGGATCACCGATATGCTGAAGGGCTTCGCCGTCACGGGGAAAGCGCTGGAGATCCTCAAGACCACGGATGCCGTGGGGAAGGAGGTAAGATTGGACGGGGGAACCTGCGGCAAGGGCATCGAAGACTTCGTCCCAGTGTCATCTGGCGGTCCTCACTGCCGCTCCAAGGCGATTCTGGGAGGGGGCTGAATGGACTTGAAGGATATCGCCGCCATCGCGATCAAGACCGCCAAGGGGGAGGGGGCGGAAGAGGCCGAAGCCTACGTCAGCCGCTCCAAGGCGATAACCGTGTACGTGGACGATTCGCGCATCAAGAGCGTGGAATCCCGCACCGACCTGGGCTTGGGGATGAGAACGATGAAGGACCAGAGGGTCGGGCAATCCGCGTCATTCATCTCTGCTGACGTGGATGTGAGATCTTGCGCTAGCTCGGCCGTACGCTCCTCGGTACTGGTGCCGCAAGATCGCATCTTCAAGCACTTTCCCTATCCGCAGAGATCTCAGCGGCAGTTCAACTCCGTGGACAGGGACATCATTGATCTGGATGGTGAAGAGCTGGCCGATCTCGTGATGAGCATGGTTTCCTCTGCCACCGCTGGGCATAAGGTAAAGGTGCCCAATGGCTTGGTGCGCGTCTCTCTGGTCGAGGCCTGGCTTAGCAACTCCAACGGTACTGAGGTGCAGCGCCGGAACACCGGTCTCTATCTGCATGTGACCTCCATGTGCACAGGCGGCAAACGGGGAGAGGGGGCGGAGCTCTTCTTCTCATCGAGGCTGGGGCAATTCCAGCCGGACGCACTAGGTCGAGGATTGAGGACGAAAGCCCTGGCCGCCTCCAAGGCCAGGAGCTTCAAGGGAAAAAGGAAAATGGATGTTCTCGTCCCACCGCACGAGCTTTCGGAGCTGTTCCATGGTTCGGTGGACTATGCGTTGAGCGCGGAGAACGTGAACCGTCGCCGGAGCCCGTGGATGGGCAAGATCGGGCAGGCGTGCGCAGAGAGCCAGGTCACGTTGATAGATGACCCGTTCGATGGTCGAGGGTTGCTCGGCTCGGCATATGACGACGAAGGCACGCCCACCAGGCGCAAGGTCCTGATCGAGAGCGGGGTTCTGCGCGGGTATCTGAACGACAGCTATAACGCGGCCATGAGCTCCAGCGAGGGCACGGGCAACGGCTTGCGCCGGTCGACCATCGAGCCCATGGGTCAGTATCAGATGCCGGTGCACATCTCACCGCTGAACCTGATCATGTCTCCCGGGTCGAAGAAGGTGGAAGCGCTGGTGGATGAGATCGATGAAGGCATCTTGGTCCAGAAGTTCTCGTCGCCAGATGTGCACCCCATCACGGGGGCGTTCGCGCTGGAGGTGCGTTGCGCCCACCTCATCAAGAAAGGTGAGTTCGAAGGCACCATCGACCACTGTCTGCTCACTGGCAACATGTTCGAAGCATTGATGAACGTGAGAGGGGTGGCCAGGGATCAAGTGGTCTCGGGACCTCATATCCTCCCCACCGTATGCTTCTCCGGACTGGAGCTGGTAGGCAGCGAGTGAACGCGGCAATCTGGCATCCAGTTCGTTTTTCCATTTTTCGATAGCCGAGCGGCAAGGTTCTAATCCAGGTCGCTGCCATAGAAGGCTTCTTGGACGGCGTCATGGAAGAGCAGATGGTGCATCTTGGCGAACCAGTCGGAGGACCATATCCCACCTCGGGAAAGATTGAGGAGGCCAAGGTCACCTCCGTTCGGGTTCCATTATGTCTGGATCTGGCCACCATCGACTCGACCATGAAGTACTCCTCAACCCCGGGAGGTGGAGGCATCGGCCTGGCGGTCGACCTGCATCTGTCCCTCAAGCTCACGCCTGCCTCAGAATGGCAATTCCAGCTGCGAACGCCTCGACCGGTCGAGCACATGTGCAAATGCCTGGCCTCCATCCTTCACTATGAAGGAGCTTACGTCATCACCTCGCCAGATGAGGATGCCGTGCCCTTCGATGCCACACCCGAGCTGTTGACCGGGGTGGCCGCTGGTATGAACGCTTCCTTGGGAAGGAAGCTAGGGCAGAGGGAGCTGCGACGGGTGGTCAGCTACAATCTGGCCCGAGAGAAGGACGGTCTGCTCATGAAGCGTCCGGACACCGGTGTTCGGGTGGCTGGCTCTCTCTTCGGAGGATTGATGGTGGTCACGGACGAGCTGGAGATCGCCTGCCGGACGCCCTTACCAGAGGGGGGTTCGATCATCCTCATCCCTCCCAACTCCAATCCCGATGTTCTAGAAGCAGACAGGATGGTGCAAATAGACCAAAAGGATCGGGAGAAGAAGGCCTTGGAGGTGCTGATGAAGCTCATGCCCGCGGCCATCAAATCGGACGTGGCCAAGATGGGCGATTCCATCTACCGTCTGCAGCTGCTCGGCTCCAAAGTGGCGGAGATACGTCGCTTCGGTGGAGGGAACGACATCTACCGCCTCATGTCCACCCTGCGGGTCAAGTGCTGCCCCATCGTGGGCGTGCACGACGACACCGGCATCGTTGCTGCATATGCGAAGGAAGGGTCGCTGGATAATTGCCTTTCCGTCATCGACGATCTGCGCCTGCAGCGCGTTTTGACCAAGCCGGACGCCAGAGGAATGAAGATCGCTCTATCTTTGTAAGGAAGCCATCAGAGCCTCTCCAGGGACACATGCGTCCGGTCGCCGATCTCCTTCAACGCCGAAGGATCGCTGGTGACCTTGCCCACTGGACTTACCGGACTATAGGCGGCAGGCTGCGGTCCGCTGCTCACCGGCGTGGGGCCAAAGAAGAAGCATAGTGCTTTGCCTTCGGGCCAAAAGGCCACCTCTCCCACCTCCATGAGCTTCCTGCCGTTCTCCAGCTTCATGTCGACCGGGATTTCGAAGTAGATCTCCTCGCCCCAGACATTGATGTAGGCCTCGAAGGGCAATGCCAGCCAGATGGTGTCCGCCGTGGCACAATCGTTCAATTCGATCTCCACGTCGAGGAGCGGGGTCTTCATCAGCATGCGCTTGCTCATGGCATCTCGTTCCCGCCAACGGTCAGTCGGATAATAGCTCTTTTCCTGACCTTCGCCCAGTGTGATCGCCTGGTCGCAGCCCGCTATCGTCGCTCAAGTCTGCTGAACGAGCCGCTTCGTGGCGGCAATCTCCGCCCGCAGCACGTCCAACGTACCCAAACGGCACTCATGCCTCATGTTGAGCTTGGTCGCGAATTGCCTGGACAGCCCCTCGAAGTACTCCCGGTCGCCGATGCCCGTATCGATGAACAGGGCGCGGGAATAGCCATCGAACAGACGATGTAGGAACCAGTCCGTGTCATGTCCCTGTGCTTCCAGCTGTTTCACGCTCTCCTCGCCCATCTGCTGCAGCATGCGCTTCCGGAACCACTCCTCACCCATCTCGCAGAAGGCAGGGGTGGCGAACCAGATGCCAGCACATATCTTCCTCTCCCGGTCGTATTCCTTCTGGGTGAGCAAGGCTCTCACGCAATCGTCCGCCCCGATCATGATCGTCGGCACCTGCAGCTGTTCGCCCACGTCCTTCAGGGATTGACATATGCCGTAGCCCAGGAAGACCGCGTCCCCCTTGCCCTGCAGGGCATTGACCTTCTGGATCACGGTCTGCTTCAGCTCCTCCGGGTACTCGTGCAATCCGAACTCCAGATACTCGCGGTGCACGATGTCCGAATCTTCGGCAGTGATGAACTCCAACTCACGCCGGAAGGTCTCGCAGGCCACGATGCCGATCTTCATTTCGTTCCTTCCCGATATTGTCATGGGGAGGCGAGTTGCGTGTATTCTATGGTTTGCTTACTTCTGCTATCCAAAATGATCGTCAAACGGAACGCAACCCGGTCGAGATCCTTCCTGAACGCAAAGGCATCTGGACAAATGGATAGAAAGGAAGGCGTTTCGGTAGAAGGGGTCCTATTTCTTCATCTCGAAGAGCGCGCGTATCTCCTTGCCCACGACCTCAATCCTGCTCTTGGCCTCGGCATCTTCCATGGTTTGGAGCTTCTTCATGCCACCGGAGGCGTCGGCCAGCCATTCCTTGGCGAACCTACCGGACTGGATGTCCTTGAGCATCTGGTCCATGGTCTTCTTGGTCTCGGCAGTGATGAGTCGGTCGCGCTGCGATAGACCGCCATACTCGGCGGTGTTCGAGACCGAGGTCCACATCTTCATCATGCCGCCGTTCTGGATCAGATCGACGATGAGCTTCAGTTCGTGCAGGCACTCGAAATACGCTATCTCCGGCTGGTAGCCGTTCTTGACCAGGGTCTCGAATCCCGCTTCGATTAGAGCGGTCACGCCTCCGCAGAGCACCGCCTGCTCGCCAAAGAGGTCCGAGGTCGCTTCCTCCCGGAAGGTGGTCTCGATGACGCCGGCCTTGGTGGCACCGATCCCTTTCGCCAGGGCGAGGGCGATCTTCTTGGCATTGCCGGAATGGTCCTGCTCCACTGCGATCAATGCCGGAACTCCAAATCCCTCTACAAAGACCTCGCGCTCCCTGGGACCGGGTGCTTTCGGTGCCATCATGACCACGTCTATGTTCTTTGGCGGCTTGACCGTGCCGAAGACGATGCTGAAACCATGCGCGAAGTCCAACGCCGCGCCTTCCTTCAGGTTCGGTTTGATCTCCTTCTCGAAGACGTCGCCCTGCACCTCATCAGGCAGCAGGCACATGACCACGTCCGCTCCCTTCACCGCCTTGGCGATATCGTCCACCTTCATGCCGTTCTTCTTGGCTTCGTTCCAGCTCTTGCCGCCCTTCCGTAAGGCAACGACCACATCGAGCCCGGAGTCCTTCAGGCACATGCTCTGTGCCTTTCCCTGACTGCCGAACCCTACGACTGCGATCTTCTTCCCCTCGAGCACGCCCAAATCGGCATCCGAATCGTGATAGATCTTCGCCATCGCTTTCACCTTGTCAATGCTTGGCACTCTTGCGTCGGTAATCCCTCGTGCGTATTAACAATATTCTCCGATATTCTCCGCTCGCTTATTTGCATGCCCAGTTGCAGTTCCCCCGCACGATCTCGCTGCTCATCTTACCAGCGGGCACCATAGGCAGCACATCCTCTTCTGGGTCCGTGGCGACGTCCACCAGGAATGGCACGTCCGACCGCAGACCCTTCTGGAACGCCTCACGCAGTTCGGAGGGCTTCTCCACCCTCACGCCATCTGCGCCGAACGCCTTCGCCAGGGCCACGAAGTCCGGATTGCCCGTCAGGGCCGTGGCGGAGTAGCGTTTGTCCCAGAACAGTTTCTGCCATTGCTTCACCATTCCCAGCCAGCCGTTGTTCATGACCACGACCATCACCGGAAGCTTCTCGTTCACCGCCGTCGCGAACTCATGGAACACCATCTGGATGCTGCCATCCCCAGCGATGTCTATGACCGGTTTGTTGCGGAAGGCGATCTTCACTCCGATGGATGCTGGGAAGCCGAATCCCATGGTGCCGAAGCCGCCAGAGGTTATGAAATGCCGGGGATGTTTCACCTTCAGGAAGTGAGCTGCCCACATCTGGTTCTGCCCCACCTCGGTGGTGATGATGGTATCGTCAGTGAGGATCTTGCCCAGCTCATAGATAACCTTCTGAGGCTTGATCGGCTGGCCATCGATATCGATGTTGCAGCTGCACTTAGCCCTTATCTCTTTGATTCGCTTGGCCCAGGGCGTATCGCTCTTCCCCTTGCCTACGCCCTTGATCAGCTGCTGCAGCGCCTTCTTGGCGTCCCCGATCAGCCGCACCTTGGTTCTTGGGTTCTTGCCCGCTTCGACGGGGTCGATGTCGATGTGGATGATCTTGGTGGTCATGGGTATCTCGTTTGCATGGGGGATGGTGCGGTCCGAGAACCTGGTGCCTATGGCCAGGATGACGTCCGATTCCAGTATGGCTTTCCTCGAAGCCTCTCGGCCGTGCATGCCCAGTAGGCCCATGCACAGTGGATGCTCTTCGGGAATGATGCCCTTGCCCATGATGGTGGTGGTCACCGGTGCCATGAGCAGTTCGGCCAGCTTGGCCACCTCCGACCCGGCGTTGGCCCAGATGGCCCCTCCTCCGACCAGGAAGGCCGGTCTCTCGCAGTTCAGTAGCGTTCGCACCGCCTCCAGCATGCCCGAGAAGTCCTCCGCTGGCTGCGGAACGGGATACTCCAACTCCATCAGGTCCTCGGGCACGTTGCCGTTCATGACATCCATTGGGAGATCGACGTGCACCGGTCCCATGCGCCCGGTCCGGGCGATGTTCATTCCCCGTTTGATCGCCTCTGGAACGTCCTTCGGGTCCAGCACCCGGAAGTTATGTTTGGTGATGGGCATCATCAGGCTGAAGGTGTCCGCTTCCTGAAATCCCGCGCTGCCGATGAGGTGAGTGGCCACTTGACCAGTGAGCACGAGTATGGGCGAGCTGTCGGCGTAAGCGGTGGCGACCCCTGTCACCAGGTTAGTGGAGCCTGGTCCGGATGTCGCCATGCACACGCCCGTTCTTCCTGTAGCACGAGCATAGCCATCCGCCATATGCGCCGCGCACTGCTCGTGCCGGACGAGCACATGGTGTATCTTCGAGTCCAAGAGGTCGTTGTAGATGGGTATGACCACTCCTCCGGGATACCCGAACATGACCTCGACGCCTTCTCGTTCCAGCAACGCTAGCAGAGCCTTACTGCCTTTCAAGAGCTGTACCTCCTTCTTTCACCACGATGCTTGAGGACACCCAGATAAGAGGATGTCCTCTAGCCCAGAACAACGATCACCGTGCTGCCCAACAAAACGACGGATCTCTCGGAGCACGTGATAGACGTTCGCACGGCAAGGCAAATGGTCACCCTCGTATTTAACGATTCCTTGACTGGGGCTCAATGGGCCAGGCTGGCTGAGGTCCCGATCGTCAGGGCCGGTTTGAGCCCGGTCGTGCGCAGTTCCAAGTATCTATCCACCTTTGCCGAAACAGAGATCCGAATATGGCCGATCCGGGCGACGTCATAATCTGCGACCACGACCCAAAATGGATGGACGATTTCCGTTCTGAGGCGGCAAGAATCCTGGGTGTCATAGGTCCCCTCGCCTTGCACATCCAGCATGTGGGAAGCACCGCCATTCCAGGTCTCGCGGCCAAGCCGGTGATCGACATCCTGGTGGCCGTAGAGGATCTTCAACAGAGAGAAAAGTTCGTACGATTGCTGGAACCGCTTGGATACATCAACGTCCCTCATGACGACCCCGGTCGGTTATTCTTCCGAAAAGGCATGCCTCGCACGTACCATCTATACCTGGTCAAGGAGAGGAGCTGGGATTATTGGAAGCATGTCATGTTCCGTGACTACCTCATCGATCATCCGTCGGCGGCGGAGGAATACGAATGCCTCAAGCGCTTGCTCGTTTCCAAGCATTCGACCGAGAGGGAGAGGTACGTGGAAGGCAAGGCGGACTTGATCGAGCTCATCCTGCAGCGGGCGGTGGGTGAGCAGGTTCAACTGCGCCAGGACTAGGCTCGATGTCGTTCGCACGTGCGTTCAAAAGGGTTTAATCCTCGCGGCCCTTTCGCCCTGCCATACGATGCTGAGGGACTGGGACAGCGCATGAACGACGAGAGGGCCTTCGCCTACCGATTCAAGAACGTGCTGCGCGTGGCGTACACGCTTCCGTTCGTCATGGCGTCCGTCACCGGGGCGGTCTTCGCTCTGACGGTCAGGCAGGAATGGCTGATGGCCCTCCTGATCCCCCTGGACGTCTTCTTCCTGGCGATGTTCGTCAATCTGACCAACGACTACTTCGATCACAAGAGCGGCACGGACAAGGTGCGTTTCACCATGACCGACCGCGCCTTCGAGCAGCGTGCCTCGGGGGAGTTCTCGCAGAAGATGTACTGGCAAGGAAACTCGTTCGACCGCGGCCTAATAACGGAAAAGGGGGGGAAAAGGCTCATCCTCTTCCTGGCCGCCGTGGCATGCACCATCGCCCTGCCCATCGTCCTCTTCGGAGGCATCCTGGTCCTGGTGATGGGCGCGGTGGCTTTCTTCCTCTCCTTCTTCTACACTGCCCCTCCTCTCAACCTTGGCTCAAGAGGTCTGGGCGAGCTGGACGTGGGCCTATCCTTCGCCTTCATGGCCTTCTTCTCCTACTACGTCATCGTGCAGCAATTCAGCTGGATCATGTTGCTGATCTCCATCACCGTGGGAATGAACGTCATGAACATGCGCATCGTGGACGAGATGTCCGGCAGGGAGGCGCACAAAGCCGCTGGCGAACGCGATCTGGTGGTGCGCTTGGGCATCGACGGCGCGACGAGCGTCATGACGGGGGCGATGGTGTGCATGTATGCGCTGTGCGCGGTATTGGTCTACATCAACTGGACCTACGTTCTGCTGTTCCTGACCATTCCTCTCAGCTTCAAGGCCATTCGCTATCTGCGGCAGAAGAAGGACGAGTTCTGGATGATCCGACCGGTGCTGGAGGTCTTCAAGCTCGCCCTGGCGCACATGTTCCTGGTGGTCGTTATTTTGACATTGCAAAGCGCCGTGACATTTGCATGATGGTGCCCACCGATCCCTTCGTGATCAGGCGGTACTCGCGCACGGCGTCGAAGCCGCACTGCTTGCAGGCGGGGGTGTTGCGCATCGGGCAGCCATAGTAATGCGAGCGATCGGGCAGCACGAAGGCCGAAACCCAATCTGGACATAGTTCCAGAAAGTCTTCCTTCAGCATGTCCCTAAGGGCCTTGGTGGTGTTGAGGATGGGCAGCTTCTCCTTCTTCAGTCGAAGGGCCAGTTCCACCACCTGTTTCTTCTCACCCAGGGTGAGGGCCAGTTCCTGAGGGGGAGGGGTGATGAAATTCAGCATGATGCCGCGGATGTGCTTGTTGGCCGCGGCCAGGCGTACAGTGGCTTCCACCTGGTCCAGGTTGTCCCGCATCACCACCATGTTGGCGAAGATGTTGGGGTGGGTGGTGCTCTCCAGATTGGCCATGAGCTTGTCGTACACTCCCTCGCATCTGATGCGGTCGTGCACTTCCCTGGGGCCGTCCAGGCTCACCGAGATGACGTCGCTGTCCTCGCAGATTGCATTGGTTCCGTTGGTGGTGTAGCCGACGACGAAGTAGCCCGCTTCCCTTCCTGCTCTTATCAGGTCCTGCAGCACTTTCTCCCCATCCTTCCACAGCGTCGGCTCGCCGCCCTCGAAGAAGAGGATGCGACATCCGCGCTCGAAATGCTCCTTCATCTCCTGGACCGCATCTTCATAGGGTATCTGGTGGGGTGATGGCAGCTTGTCCTCGTTCGCCGCCACGGAACAATGCTTGCAGCGCAGGTTGCAGTTGTAGTTGATGATCATGGTGTTGACCAGCGGCCTCTTCTTTCCCAGCTTGGCGCGAAGGAACCAGCCGCCATAGTAAAAGATCTGCCGCACGGACATTAGCTTGCTCATGCGACCCTCTCAACAATCGCGCAATATATAATCCGTGGGGCAGAATCGCAGCCTATATGCATCCGCGAAGGAATGCTATCTAAGTGAGATAATGGTCTGGGACTGGAAGAGCGAGATGAAATCCCTCTACTTTCCACCGTCCAACCGGGTAGTGGAGGTGGAGGTGCCGCCATTGCATTATCTCATGGTGCATGGCGAGGGTGATCCGAACACATCAAAGGATTATAGGGAAGCGATCGAGACCCTCTATAGCATGGCATACACTCTCAAGTTCACGCTCAAGAAGACCGACGTGGCAAAGGATTTCAAGGTCGGTCCTCTGGAGGGGCTGTGGTGGAACAACGAAAAAGAAGGCCTTGACATGGGGAACAAAAAAGGCTGGAAATGGACCGTCATGATTGTCATGCCGCCTTTTATCAAGCCAGAGATGGTGGAGAAGGCACGGGTCGCTGCTGAGAAGAAGAAGGACAATCTCCTCCTGGCACGGCTAAAGTTAGAGGGATTGGACGAAGGCCGATGCGCGCAGACTTTGTACATTGGCCCGTGGGCGGAGGAACACGCGACCATCCAGAGAGTGCACGATTTCATCCAAGGGCAGGAAGGCAAGCCGAAGGGCAAGCACCATGAGATTTACATGAGCGATCCTCGCAGAGTTGCGCCGGAGAAGCTAAAGACCGTCATAAGACAGCCTTTCGTCTAGGACCAAACGCAGCCATTCAGTCATTCTCCATAACGGATGGAAAACGAATCATTGAAATATGGCGACAAGTAATAGGCCAGCTAGATCATTTAGAAAGCAATGAGGAGGAAAGCATGGCAGACAAAGCATTCCGTATCATGGTGCTGGAGACGATCGCCGCGTTGATGACCGCTGCCTTCGGCCTGATCGCCGCGCTGGCATGGAACGATGCCATAGGTACCACGGTCCGAAGCGTTTTCAAGGCCGACCCCGGCGTCGGACTCTTCATCTACGCAATAATCGTCACGGCCATCGCAGTGATCGCGACCATCCTGATCGGACGGGCATTGGCAAAGATGAAGACCGCGGTGGTCAAAGAGAAGTGATTTCTCTCCACACGCCAAACCCCTTTTTCCTATTTCCTAACCCAATCTCACATTTATTTAGAGCCTTTTGGGGTGAGACCGCAAGGGAGATATCCGGCTACCCATATCCCTGCAATTGCAGGGGATGCGATGACCAAGGTCAAGGTCGGGATCAACGGTTACGGCACGATCGGCAAGAGAGCTGCTTTCGCCATCCAGCGGCAGGATGACATGGAGGTCGTGGGGGTCACCAAGACCAAGCCGTCCTACGAGGCGAGGTTGGCAATCAAAGAGGGTCTGCCTCTCTATGCTGCAGCACCGGAGAACGTGGCGGACTTCGAGAAGGAAGAGATCAAATTGGCGGGGACACTGACCGACCTGCTGCCCAATTGCGACATCATCGTGGACGCGACGCCTGGAGGAGTGGGCAAAGGGTACAAGCCCATATACGAGAAGGCTAACGTCAAGGCCATCTTCCAGGGTGGGGAGGACCACGGACTGGCGGGCATATCGTTCAACGCATTCGCCAACTATCAAGAGGCCTGGGGGGCGGACTTCGTCCGAGTGGTCTCCTGCAACACCACCGGCCTGGTGAGGACTCTCTATCCCCTGGACCGGGTCTTCGGGCTGGAAAAGGTCTTCGCGGCCCTGGTCAGGAGAGGAGCGGACCCCGGAGACAAGAAAGGTTTCGCCCTCAACGCCATCGAGCCATCGCTCAAGTTACCAACTCACCACGGTCCGGACGTCCAGACCATCATGCCCTGGCTGCCCATACGGACCATGGCCGTGGTCACCCCGACCACCATGATGCACGTGCATTGCATCACCTGCGATCTGAAGAAGAAGGCCACGGAGAAGGAGGTGCTCTCGGTCTGGGACAACGTGCCCCGCATCCGTTTCGTGAGCGGCAAGCACGGTATCAAGTCCTCGGCGCAGATCATGGAGCTGGCCAGGGACCTCGGCCGGCCTCGGGGGGATTTCATGGAGATCATCGTCTGGGAGGACGGGGTCAAGGTCGAAGGCCACACCCTCTACTACTACCAGGCAATCCACCAGGAGAGTGACATCGTGCCGGAGATCGTGGATTGCATCCGGGCCATGATGAAGGTGGAGACGGACCCCTTGCGCTCGATCCGCAAAACGGACAAGGCGCTCGGCATCATCAAGTGACGCCCAGCTTCGTCTGCAATACGAACCAGCGCATCCTGACGTAGAATCCGAAAGGTAATCTATCCCCAGGCGAATCTCATTCTGTCCGGGGAGCGGAGCGGTCCGTTCTCCTGATCAAGGGGGACGAGCATGGCCGATTTCAACACTCTCGACGACTTCGATTTTCGGAAGAAGAGCGTGCTGCTACGGGTGGACATCAACTGTCCTCTGAACCAGAAGACCCTGGAGATCGAGGATGATAATCGAATCCGCCAGATCCTACCGACCCTGAACGAGATGCTTTCGAAAGGGGCGAAGGTAGCTATCCTAGCTCATCAGGGACGGCCTGGGGATTGGGACTTCATTCCGCTCGACAAGCATGCCAAGGCTCTCAGCGCCATGATCGGCAAGCCGGTACGGTATGTGGACGACATCTTCGGACCGGCGGCCATGACGGCCATCCGCTCCCTGGCTCCGGGAGAAGCGCTCGTGCTCAAGAACGTGCGCGACCTGCCATACGAGCAGGACAAGAAGAGCATGGAGGAGCACGCCAAGATGGAACTGGTCACATCCCTCGTTCCGCTCTTCGATCTTTATGTCAACGATGCATTCGGCGCTTCACACCGCTCGCAATGCTCCCTGGTGGGCTTCCAGGCCCTGCTTCCCTCTGCGGCAGGAAGGCTCATGGAACGGGAGCTTCGAGCCTTGAAGACCGTCTTCGACAATCCTGCCCGGCCATCGGTGTTCGTTCTGGGCGGAGCCAAGTTCGCCGACTCGGTGAAGGTGGTGGACCGCATCATCAGCAAGAAGGTCGCGGATTGGGTGATCCTCGTGGGCGTCACGGGAAACGCTTTCCTCAAGGCCAGGGGTGTGAAGCTGGGCGAGCCGAGCGAGAAGCTACTGGACAAGGAGATGACGCCCGAGGAACTTGAGGCAGCGAAGAAGCTGCTCTTGGAGAGAGGGGCGAAGATACTGTTGCCTTTCGACGTTGCCGTAGAGGTGGAATGCCGAAGGCGAGATCTACTGGTCGGGGACCTGCCGGTCAATTATCCTATCTTGGACATTGGCCAGGGATCGATGGACAAGTTCGGGAGGGTGATCAGAAGAGCGGGCACGGTGTTCATGAGCGGACCCGCAGGCATGTTCGAGAAAGAACCCTTCGCCGCCGGAACGAAGGCGTTGATGGAGGCGGCAGTGCATCCCAAGGTCTACTCGGTCATAGGGGGAGGGCACACCGCGGCCTGCGCAGAGAAGTTCGGCCTGCTGGACAAGTTCTCCTACGTCAGCACAGGGGGCGGGGCGCTCGAGACCTACCTGCTCGGCAAGCCTTTGCCGGTGGTCGAGGCGCTTAAGGCGGCCTACAACCGGAAATGTCCTCCAAAGCACTGATGCTTACTTGACCTTGGCCATGCGCTCCAGCGCCTCTTCGATCCTGCTCTTGGACTGAGTGATGGCCATGCGAACGTAGCCCTCACCCTGGTGTCCGAAGCCTACGCCCGGGGTGACGGCAACTCCTGCCTGGTCGAGCATCTTGTCGGAGAACTTGAGCGAGCTGCCGCCCACCTGGAACCAGAGGTAGAACGTTCCCTTGGGCGGATCGACCTTGAAGCCCATCTCCCTCAGACCCTTGACCAGCACATCGCGGCGTTCCTTGAAGACGCGGATATTGTCCTTGACCATCTGCGGCTTCTCCGCGCTCTTGTACTGCTGGAGGGCGAAGACGCCCGCCTTCTGCACGAACTTCGACACTCCGGAGTCGACCTGGGTCTTGACCTTTTTCAGGCCAGCGATGAGGCTCGCATCTCCCACGGCGTAGCCGATGCGGTACCCGGTCATGTTGAACGTCTTGGACAGAGATCCGAACTCGATCGCTCCCTCCTTGCCGATCTCCAGCATGCTTGGGGCGACATAGTCGTCGAAGGTCAGCTCCGAATAGGCGTTGTCGTAGACCATGATGGTCTCGGTCTCCACGCACCAGAGGTAGAGCCCGCGCAGATAGTCCTTGGTCGCCACCGCGCCGGTCGGGTTGTTGGGATAGTTCATGTAGAGCATTTTGGCCGTGCTATCCAGAACGCCCGGGCTGTCCTCGAACCAATAGTTGCGATTGGGCAGGAGGGGAATGCGCACGGGTACGGCATCGCAGAGCGTGGCCGCTCCTTGAGCATAGACCGGATAGCCTGGGTCGGGACAGAGCACCTTCTCGCCCGGATTGACGTAGGCGCGGGCGATGTTCGCCAGACCCTCCTTGCTGCCCAGCAAGATGCACACCTCTCCCTGGGGATCGAGGTCCACCCCGAATCGCTTCTTGTAGAAATCGGCCACCGCCTGTCGGGTCTCAAGCTCTCCGGCGGAAGATGGATAGTTGTGGTTCTCCGGGTCCTGCACTTGGCGTTTGATCTCATCCACGATCGGCTGGGGCGTCGGGATGTCCGGGTCGCCGATGCCGAAATCGATGACGTCCAATCCCAGGGACTTCTTGACGCGGATCTTCTCCTCTATCTCAGCGAACAGGTAAGGCGGGATTTTGTTCACGCGGGTTGCGTAGGCGAACGGCATGAGCTCACTCCTCAAGTTCTCCTTTGAATACGCGCGCGGCCGGACCGCGCATCGTTACCGAGGATAAATTCTCGGCTACTTTAATCCACAGGCTTCCACCGGGCAGGACGATCTCAACCTCTCTGCCTGGGGGCACCTTCTGGCCCACCACCGCCGCCACCGCCACCGCGCAGGCACCAGTGCCGCAGGCCATGGTCCAGCCCGCTCCCCGCTCGAATACCCGGACCTCGATCCTGTTGCCGTGGATGGAGGCGAACTCCACATTGGTGCGCTTGGGGAACAGCGGATGCCGTTCGATTCTCGGCCCCAGCAGCTCCTTGTCCTCCTCTCTCAGCCTATCGAAGATGACGAAGTGAGGGTTGCCCATGGAGACCGCCGTGCCTTTGATATGCTTGTCATCGACCTCGATCTCCTTGTCCACGAACCGGCCCATGCAGCTCATAGGGATGCGATCGCATTCCAGCGAAGGCGTTCCCATGTTCACCGCCACTTCCTTCACTTGTCCATCGGCGAGGAAGCAGTCCACTTCTATCTCCCCGGCCAATGTGCCTATGGTCATCTTACTCTTCTTCACGAAGCCGAAGTCGCGGAGATGCTTGGCCACGCACCTGATGCCGTTCCCGCACATCTCCGCCTCGGAGCCGTCGGAGTTGAGGACGCGCATGGTCGCATCGACCCCTTCCCCCTTTCCGACGTAGAGGATGCCGTCCGCGCCCACGCCGAAGCGGCGCTCGCAGCTCCTCTTGACGAAGTCAGCATCCTTGGGCGCTTTGCCATCGAAGTCCTCCACCACTAGGAAATCATTTCCCAGGCCGTGATATTTCCAGAAGATCAAATCATCAGCCTCGCCGGGATGCGCTCTTGCCTTAGGAGATCGTCCAGAGTCTCTGCCTCGCGTATGAGGAGCATCGAACCCTCTTTCACTAAGACCTGGCGGCAACGCGGACGCATGTTGTAAGTGGAGGACATGGCGAATCCGTAAGCTCCCGCATCGTAGGCGGCTAGAACGTCCCCCTCCTCCAGCCGGGGCAACATGCGATCCTTGGCGATGAAATCTCCAGATTCGCAGATCGGCCCCACTATGTCATAGATCTGCTCCCCCTGCCGCTCGAACTTATTAGCCACGGCCACGTGGTGGTAGGAGCCGTAGAACGCCGGCCTGATCAAGGTGTTGAAGCCCGCATCCACGCCAGCGAACTTCTTCTCCGCGGTCTCCTTGACGTCCACCACGCTGGTCAGAAGTAAGGTGGTGTCGGCGATTATGTAACGGCCGGGTTCGATGGCCACGGTCTCCGCCGAGCACTTGCCTTTGATACGATCGCAGACCTCCTTGGCGAAGAGGTCAACATCCATCTGCTTGTCCTCCAGGCGATAGGGGATGCCTATTCCTCCGCCTATGTCCAGCACTCTGAGTTTGATGGACAATTGGTCCTGGATCTCGTTCATGATGGTCACCAGAACCTCGGTGACCTGGGAGAAAGGTCCCACGTCCTGCACTCCGGCTCCGATGTGCGCATGCAGCCCGAAGGGGACGAAGCCCAGTTCCAGCGCCTCATCGTATGCGTGCACGATCTGCTCTCTGGGAATGCCGAACTTCGTCGTCTTGGCTCCGGTGACCACGTGAGCGTGATGTCCCGCTCCCACGCCCGGGTTCACCCTGAAGGAGATCGGAATGTCGGTGGTCATCTCTGCCAGCCGCCGCAGCTCGGAGAGCGAGTCGATGTTGATCGGCACTCCCCGGGAGGCGACCTGGTAGAGCTCCTTGGTGGAGACGTTCACTCCCGTGTACAGTATCCTCTGGGGAGCGAACCCCGCCCGCAGACAAACGTCCACCTCGCCCACCGACACCGCATCGATATCGCTGCCCTCCTGCTGCAAGATCCGCAATATTGCTAGCGACGCATTGGCCTTGCAGGCGAAGAGCACCCGCACCGGCATGTGAGGCTTGAAGGCGTCCCTGATGCGGCGATAGTTCTCGCGCACCGCGTTCTCGTCAGTGACGTAGACCGGAGTTCCGTAGCGCTCCGCGATCTCCGTAGCGCGCACCCCGCCTATCTTCATTGATCCGTTGTCGTTCTCGAATTTACGCATATCATGCACCTATGAATCGTTCATGCAGTTTCCGAACCACGTCCTCTGCCTTGTCCCCCGGAACTACAAAGTTGAGCGCGACGTCCGAGGCCCCTTCCGAGATCATCTCGATGTTCGCGTCCACGTCCGCCGCCGCCTTGAACACCTTGGCGGCCACGCCTTTTATGTTGAGCATGTCATCGCCCACGGCGCAGATCAGAGCTACCTCGGACTTCACCTTCACCTTCTCGATCTCTCCGTTCTTGAGCGATCTCAATCGTTCGCAGATGTTCTTGACATCGTGACCTGGCACTGCCATGGCCAGGGTAGAGAGCGAGGTGGAAATGGCGTACATGGTCATGCCTGCCTGATTGACCGAATCGAGGAGCTCGGTGACCAGGCCAGGGCTGTAGGCGATCTCCGAGGAGTACACCTTGACGATGCTCAGATCGGACTTCACAGCCACGCTCTTCAGCATTCGACCCGAGCTCTTGCTCAGTTCGTGGATGCGCGTGCCCCGGTGCTCAGGATTGAAGGTGTTCTTGACCAGGACGGCGATCTTCTTCCTTCTGGCTGGCTCGATGGTGCGGGGATGCAGCACCTTGGCACCGAAGTATGCCAGCTCTGCCGCTTCCTCGTAGTCCATCTCCGCGATGCTCTTCGCTCCGGGGACGATGCGCGGGTCGGCGGTCATGAAGCCGTTCACATCGGTCCAGATCTCCAGGACCGAGGCGTTGCAGGCATAGGCCACCACCGCGCCCGAGTAATCGCTCCCTCCCCGACCGAAAGTGACCGGTCGACCCTGGGGGTCGCATCCATAGTAGCCAGTGATGATAGGGACTTTGCGCGCTTCGATGAGAGGCAGCACGTTCAGTTTGAAATTGCGGGCCGTGGTCTCCAGGTCCGCGGTGCCGCTGCCGAATTGACCCAGGGAGACGATGCCCGCCTCCTCGGATGTCATGGCCACGGTCTCCACCCCTCGTGCTCGAAGCAAGGACGCGACCGTGAGCGAAGAGAGCCTCTCGCCCCAGCTGGAGATGGCGTCCTGCGCGCTCGCTCGGTTGGCAATGTCGGAATGGTTACTCATTAGTCGCTCTAAACCCGAGAGCCGCTCGCGCAGCTTCGTTTCCAGGTCGTCCAGCGCCTCTTCGGACATCATCGGTCTGACGGCCGAGGTGTGTCTCAATAGCAGTTCTTCTATCAGCCCGTCCGCCGGCCGGGGGTCCTTCGTCCAGGCGATGAGGGTGTTGGTGACCCCGGACATGGCCGAGACCACCACCGCTTTCTTGCCTCGATCCTTCTCGATGATGGCTGCCAGGCTGGTCAGAGCTTTCTCGCTGCCTACGCTGGTCCCGCCGAATTTCATGACCTTGATCAAAGACCGAGCACCTCTGCCATGGTATGCACCTTGCCGTCCCGTCGGGCGGAGACCCAGCGTATGGCCGTCAAAGCGCCTTCCGCGAAGGCCTCGCGAGAGTGCGCCCGGTGCGTAAGCTCCATCCTCTCCTTGTTGCCGGCGAAGATGACCGTATGCTCGCCCACCACGTCCCCGGCGCGGATGGCGTGCACCCCTATCTCCCTTCCTCGGGCGCCGACGTTGCCCTGCCTGCCGTAGACGATATTCTCTATGCCCGTGATCTCGGATACGATCTGGGCCGCTTTCATGGCCGTGCCCGAAGGTGCGTCCTTCTTCTTGTCGTGATGGGTCTCCAGGATCTCCACATCGTAGTTCTCCAGGACGGCTGCCAGCACGCCGCACATCTTCCAGAAGACGTTCACCCCGACCGAGAAGTTGGGGGAGACGACCGCGGAGACGTTGCCTTCGGCCACCGAGGCCTCGAAGCGCTTCAGCAGCTCCTCCGACAATCCCGTGGTACCGACCACGCAATTGACCCCCAACGACGGGACGCGGAGGATATTCCTCTCCGCCGCTGTGGCCGAGGTGGCGTCCACGTAGACATCCGCCTTCTCCAGCACCTTCTCCAGCCCTTCCGCTCCGTAGGTTCGCACCCCAGGAGCTATCTCCTTTCCGACGTGGCCACCAGCGTCCGATACTATGCCGGCCACCAGCTGCATGTCCTCCTGTTGTCTCACCAGCTCGCAGATCATCTTGCCCAGTCGGCCGGTGGCTCCTCCCACTACTACCTTGATCATGGTGTTTCCCTCCTTCTAAGAATCCAGTGGATCGATGAGCCTCACTTGTCGATGATGCCCAGGTCCAGAAGGGTCTTCTTCAGGACCTCCAGGTTGGCTGGCTCCATATCGCAAAGCGGCAGCCGGAACGAACCGGCAGGCTTGCCCATGAGCCTGAGGGCGGTCTTCGCCGGAATGGGGTTGGTCTCGATGAACAGGTTGTTGAACAGGGGCAAGAGCCGGTAGTGGATCTTACGCGCCTCCTCCCATCTTCCCTCTAGGGCCGAATGCACCATTCGGCTTACCTCATTGGGTACGACGTTCGAGGCCACGGAGATCACTCCATTGGCCCCGAGCGCGATCATGGGATAGGTGAAGGCGTCGTCCCCCGAAATCACCGAGAACCCCTTGGGCGCCGAACCAAGGATGGCCATTATCTGAGCCAGATTCCCGCTGGCCTCCTTGATGCCGATGATGTTAGGCACCTCCGCCAGCTTGAGCACGGTCGAGGGGTTGATGTTCGAGCCCGTCCGCCCTGGAACGTTGTAGATGATGATGGATGCGTCCACGGCCTTGGCTATTGCCTCGTAGTGACGGAAGATGCCCTTCTGGGTCGGTTTGTTGTAGTAGGGAGAGATGGAGAGGATGGCGTGCACCCCCATGTCCTTCGCCCCCTTACTCAACACTATCGCCTCGTGCGTGGCATTGCTTCCTGCCCCCGCGATGACCTTGGCCCTCTTCACCTGGTCCATGACGATCTTGATGACCTTCAAATGCTCAGCGTGCGTGAGCGTGGCCGATTCCCCCGTGGTCCCACAGGGCACGATGTAGTCCACGCCCTGCGCCTCCTGAAATCCCACTAACGTTCGCAGCCCCTCCTCGTCCAGCTCGCCCTTCTCCGTGAAAGGGGTGACGAGGGCGGTGGCACATCCTCGGATCATCTCAATCTCCTCCGAAATGCTCCTTGAGGATAAGGCGGGTGCGAGTGGAGAGCACGTTGTCGAAGCGGCGGACGCGTTCTATGATCTCGTTCAGCTGGGGGGACGAGGTGACGTCGATTATCGCCACGATATCCTCCTCTCCAGTGACCTCGAACACCTCCGAGACGCCATCGAACTTCGCAATGTTGGCGGCCACCTCGGCGGTGTTGACATTGACATCGATCTTCACCTCGATGATCGCCTTGACGTTCTTGCTGCTGGTCTTGATGGTGAAGCCCTGGATGACACCCTCTTCCAAGAGCTTGCGCACCCGGCTGCGGATAGTGCCCTCAGAGACCTTCAGCTCTTCAGCGATCTCCACGAACGGCTTCCTGGAGTCTTTCTTCAGTATCTCGATGATCCTCTCATCCAAGTGATCGATCACGTGCACACCTTCTCGAAATGCCTGTTTTGCGACTTTTCGTATTGTTTCTAATGTTAACGGAAGAATCTTATTTAATGATTCCGAAAAATAAGGTCAAGACGATACATTCGCACATTCGAACGCCATTTTGGTCAAGATACCGAGCGCACGAAATCGAGCCATCGCCTCTCATCGGTCACACGGTTCATGAGCGCCTTCGCCTTGATCTGAGCGCTGGCATCCTGAGCATGGCGTATGTCGTCCACTGCCCGAAGCAGTCCGCAGATCTCGTCCAGGAGCATGTGCGCTTGCCCCTTAGTGAAGTCTCCCTCCCTCAGCTCAGATTCCAGTTGCTTGGCCTTTCTTTCCAAGGCGTTGGCAAGGGAAAGGGCTCCCTGCACCTCCTCTTCCGTGGGTTTCTGCTTGGTGACGTAGTTGAAGATGACATCCCGCAGCTGGACGCGTTCTTCCTCCAGCAGCTCCTCCTCCGGGATGAACTTGCCTAACCAGTAGAGCAGGGAATGGATGCGGTTGAGGATCTTATGTCGGTCTTCTTCCGTGAGAGGATCAGGGTCCGAGTCGAAGACATCATTCATGATATGCGCATCACTTGTAGGGGAAGGAGCGCAGCGGTCCCCCGCCCAGTATGGTCCCTCCCATGGACCGGGCCCGGATCACTCCCCGGAGGGGCACGCCGTCCACTTCGTTCTGACTGCTCTTGTTGACGATGACCACCATGAGCACCGGTTTCCCGCCGGCGGTCTTCACGTCCTTGATGGCCTCTTGGGCAGTGGCACCAGTGGACATGACGTCATCGATGATGACCACGCTCTTGTTCTCCACGCTGGCGTAGTTGCCGCTGATGGAACCTCCCTTCTTGCCCCGCTCCACCGGCGGTTTGTAGATCGCCAGTTCAATGCCCAGGATATCGGATATGTAGGTGGCAAAGCTAACCCCGTTCACGGCGATGCCCATCACCACGTCCACGTCCAGATCGCGATTCTCCGCCTCTTCCATTATTATGTCCGCCAAGATGTCGCTCATCATGGAAATGCGATTGCCATAGATGCCTAGGGTCCTCCAGCCTATCTTGATGTCCGTGGGCGGAAGGGTGCTCTCCATGCCCTCCTCAAGCAGGTATCTGACCGTATCGATGGAGAGGTGTAATTCGTCGCCGATCTCGCGTTCGTTCAGCCCCTTCTCCTGGTATTCCAGGGCCTTCTTTGCCAGCTCCTTCACGTCGACCATCTTACCACACCATTCGAAAGAAGGCGTGAGAGTAATTAATCTTTGCTCGACACCAGCCAGCCAATCTGAGGACAAGCTCGAGCATCATCTTCTGCTGTTCTGGGCGGAAAGGCCTTCTATCAAGAGAGTGAGGGCGAGGTTGGCGTGGGCATCGATTCCCTTCTCCTTTCCCAGGCGCACGATCTCGCCGTTGATGTCGTCCACTTCGGTCCGCTTGCCCCTCTCCATGTCCTGCAGCATGCTGGAGCGATTCTCGGCCGTGCGGCGCAGCACCTCCAGAACCTTCTCGAAGGTCTGCTCCGCAGAGAGGTCTATCCCTTGGGCCCTTGCCACCGACACGCCTTCGTCACAAAGCAACTCGCTCAAGGCCAGCAGTCCTTCGTTCTTCAGAACCCCACCGTTGCGGCAGCGGACGAGCGCGGTGATGGGATTGATGGAGGCATTTATCACGGCCTTCGCCCAGACCTCTCTCCTGATGTCCAAGGGGACCTCCGAATCCAGGCCGACCGAGGTGAACATATCTGCGATGCGCTCAGCCTGTTCGGTCGCTCCGGAGAGTGAACCGAAGTAAGTGCCTCCGATACCGGTGTAGACCACTTTTCCAGGGGATACATAGGTCGCTCCGATGGAAGTGATGCCTATGACCGAACCAATGTGTCCTTCGGACATGACGGTCAACTGCCTCAGCCCATTCTGCAGAAGGACCAGGACCGCTCCTTTGTCCAGGAGAGGGCGGACCGCCTCAAGAGCTTCCAGCGTGTCGTAGGCCTTGACGGTGACGATGACGATATCCACTTCATGTACTTGGCCTACCTCGCTCACCGCCTGCGGCACGAACACCGCCTCCACCATGCCGCCTACCACCAATCCGTTGTGCTCGATGGCTTGCATGTGGGCGCTGCGGCCTATCAGGGTGACCTCGTTCCGTCGGGAAAGCAGACCTCCGACGACGCTTCCGAGGGCGCCAGCCCCGAAGACCGCGATGCGCATTCAGCCCCTCGCGCTATCTTGATGCTTCCTTCTCTCTGACGTGGCGAGGAGATGAGCCAGGCGCAGCGGCTCGGGGACCGAATGATGCATATATCTATGGCAGATCTCCGCCGAGGTGGGAAGTGAGACCTTGTGCCCCACGGAGACGAAAGTGGTCTTCTTCTCCCCCTTTCCCAAGGCGTATCCTCGTACCTTTCCCTCTACCTCCACAGCGTCCCATTTCCCCGGGCGACCATGCACGACACTACCTTCCAGCAGGCTCTTCGCTGCACCAATGGTGGGAATGTTCAGTTCCACTCCGATCTGGCATGCCACCCCGAAGCCTCGGGGATGCAGAGTTCCATGTCCGTCCACCAGGTAGACTATGTCCCGCTTCTCCTTGACCAGACGCGCAATCAATGGGGTCTCGCGGAAACCGAGGTATCCGGGTATGTAAGGGAACTTGGTCTGGCAGCTCATCACCTTCCGCTCCAGCACCTCCTCGCTCTCCGCGTCCATCACCACCATGGCCGCGAAGCCCATGTCGCCGGAGTAGGCCACGTCCAGACCGGCCACCCTGTCAAGGGAACCGAAGTCATCCTTCTGGATCACAAGCTCCCGCATCCTAGATTGTCTTTGGCTCAGGTCCTTGAGCACGGGGGTGAGGCGAAAATCCTTGAATATCACCGAGCTCAGGTCTTGCACAAGGCCCCCATCGATCCTGAGGCCTTCAGCGAGCAATAGGTCGACCTTCCTTTGATTGCCCTTGCCACTACCTCCATACCAGCCGACCCGGCCGTCGGAGAATATCACCCGGTGACAGGGCACCACTATCGGCCTAGGGTTGTTCGCCAGCACCGTCCCCACGGCCCTGGCCGCTCGCACGTCCCCCAACGCTCGAGCGATGTCTCCATAGGTCGAAACCATGCCTTTGGGTATCTGGCCTGTCGCCTCGTATATGGCGGCGGTCAGGTCCACTTCATCCCTGCAACTCTCGTATGTTGATACCATTCTCATCCTTCCTGATGTCGAAGACTGTCACCTTGCCCTTAGTAGGCAGTGAAACATTGTGAACGACCACTTCAGCCCCTGCGAGGGTGAAATCCTCAAGCGAGCGCTGTAGGCGGGTGAGGACCGCTCTCTCCTTTCCCCGGTGAGCGTGGGCATGGATCGCCAGGTCCGGTCTCTTCTCCAGGATGACCTTCTCCATTTGCAGCGATCCCATCTCGGGAAAGGCGCTCTTCTTCTCCCCATCCAAGGTGGCATAGGTTGGAGCGTAGTGCGTTAATAGGATGAGAACGTCCGCATCCCCTCTTTCCAGCAGCCCTTCGATCTTCCCCATCCGATCTTTGTAGCGCTTCCAGATATCCGGGATGTTGTTGCGTTGCCACCACGTGGGGCGGTCCACGGAGCCAGTGCTTCCGACCATCCGTAGCTTGACGTCCTCCACCTCCAGATCGAGTCTCTCATCCTCGAGGAATCGTATGTTGAACTTGCTCCTGTACACGGGATGGGAAGGCTCATACTCCTCATTCCCGAACACCGCGATGATGTCGGCGTCGCTCATTTCCTTTAAAGCCCCGATCACCTCGCCATAGCCTT